>ENA-ORIC01001409-ORIC01001409.1-human-gut-metagenome-genome-assembly--contig:-NODE-1409-length-23260-cov-3.907993_pt1 | contig 23260 bp, 20 predicted proteins | sample MGYA00243023_ERZ508732 | MGnify/ENA primary metagenome ERZ508732 (study PRJEB26277, sample SAMN04329767) | human gut metagenome | biome: human-associated habitat | host: Homo sapiens | place: USA...
AACATCTATAATACACCGGCTGGTTCAGGGGTAGCGGTTCTTGGTTTCAACATTGACCGTCAATCATACAAACACACTGCTAAGAAATCAGATGCTGAAAAGACTGCGACTAAGAAAGCAATCTTGAACAAAGATTTCCGTCAAGCTATCACCTTTGCCTTGAATCGTGAAAACTATTCAGCGCAAGTAAATAGTAAAGCATTTGCTAAACCAGCTATCCGTAATACCTACACAGCTCCAGCCTTTGTGCAAGTAAATGGAAAAGACTTTGGAGATGTGGTTGCAGATAAATTGAGCACATATGGTGATCAATGGAAAGGTGTCAACCTAGCAGATGGTCAAGATGGTCTTTACAACAAAGACAAAGCAAAAGCACAACTTGAAAAAGCAAAAGCTGAACTTCAAAAAGATGGCGTTCAATTCCCAATTCATTTGGATATGCCAGTTGACCAAACAGCAAAGACAAAGGTGGCTCGTGCACAGTCTTTGAAACAATCTGTTGAAGAGACACTCGGTAAAGAAAATGTTGTAGTTGACCTCAACCAAATGTCTCAAGATGACCTGTTGAACGCAACTCTTTCTGCTCCTAATGCAGCAGCAGAAGACTGGGATATTACTGATTCAGTTGCTTGGGCACCTGACTATGAAGACCCATCAACATACCTTGATATCTTCAAGACAACAGCTAGTGAGAACACAAAAACTTACATGGGATTTGACGATCCTAATAATGCAGCAGCAGCTCAAGTAGGTCTTAAAGACTTTGATGCTTTGGTTGATAATGCAGCTAAAGAAACAAGCGACCTCAACGTACGTTATGAACGTTATGCAGAGGCACAAGCTTGGTTGGAAGATAGCTCACTCTTCATGCCACTTATGGTTAACAAGGGTGCTGCTCCAATGGTAGCTCGTTTGACACCATTCTCAGGTGCTTACTCTCAAGTAGGACCTAAGGGTTCTGACAGATACTTCAAGTACCTTGAGCCTCAAAAAGATGTTGTCACTAAGAAAAACTATGATAAAGCCCGTGAAAGCTGGCTTAAAGAAAAGTCTAAGTCCAACGAAAAAGCTCAAAAAGACCTTGAGAAACACGTTAAATAAAAGGACGATGGAACTTTCTCATTAGATTGGGAAAGTTCTTTTGGAATTAAAGGAAGAGACATGAAAAAATACATTTTATTGAGAACCCTCCGTTCTCTATTGTCAATATTTGTCGTGACGGCCTTGACCTACACGATTATCTATACCATGGTGCCGAGGCGTCTGATTTTCAGACAGGACCCTAACTACAACAAGATTGCTAAGACAGCTGATTCTAAGGCTAACTATGAAAATACAATCTATGAACGTATGGGTTACATTGATTACTATGACACCAAGGAGTTGCAGGAGAAAGCTAGCTCCCTTGATAAGTCAGTAACCACTAAGCCAACAAAAGAAAATAAAGCTATTTACCAAAAATATGTGGATAGTTTAGGACATGGCTGGCGTTTGCATCAATTCAAGCAAAGTAAACAATTCTATGCAACACGTGATGTGCCAGTGCTTGAACGTGTGTTTGGCTTCTATACGCACCTCTTTGAATTTGACAATACTGGATGGGTTAAAGATAAAACAAATCCAAACTTGAAGCGTTATATCCGTATTGAAAATGACCCAGCTATCGGTTGGTCAGTTGTTGGTTCAGGGACTAAGCATAAATATTTGCTTTACTTTAACGGTCAGTTCCCATTTGTTCACCAAAACTTTGTTAAGATGAACCTTGGTACCTCTTACCCAACTTATGCTGAGCAAGGTGTTCTTGATGTTATTACGCAAGGCCAAGGGCAAACACAAAGCTCTGAGGTCAACTTCCCTACTGGTAAGAAGGTATCTTCAGTAGATATCTACTCTCGTACTTATAAATCACCAAGTCAGGCTGATGCGAGAGATCGTTCTTACTATGGAAATGACCCATACACAGCTACCAAGAGTCGCTACCAATACCCATCAATGGTGACAAGTTCTGCCATTGCAGGTTTGATTGGTTTGGTCTTGTCTTATGCTTTGGCAATTCCATTGGGATCATACATGGCACGCTTTAAAAACACACTCTTTGATAGTGTATCAACAGGTGTCTTGACTTTCTTGCTTTCACTACCAACCATCGCCTTGGTTTATATCATTCGTTTGATTGGTTCTGAGATTGGTCTTCCAGATTCCTTCCCTATCTTGGGTGCGGGTGACTGGCGTTCATACGTCTTGCCATCTGTTATTCTCGGTCTCTTGTCAACACCAGGTCTTGCTATTTGGATTCGTCGTTACATGATCGACTTGCAATCACAAGACTTCGTTCGTTTTGCACGTGCCAAAGGGTTGTCAGAACAAGAAATTTCGAATAAACACATTTTCAAAAATGCTATGGTTTCCTTGGTTTCAGGAATCCCAGCATCTATCGTTAGTGTTATCACAGGGGCAACCTTGACAGAAACAATCTTCGCCTTCCCTGGTATGGGTAAAATGTTGATTGACTCTGTCCGTGCTTCAAATAACGCTATGGTTGTGGGTCTTGTATTTATTTTCACAGCCCTCACCATCTTCTCATTGCTTGTGGGTGATATCCTTATGACTATAATTGACCCACGTATCAAATTGACATCTAAAGGAGGTAAATAATGGCTTCAATTGATAAAAGTAAGTTCCAATTTGTAAAGCGCGATGATTTTGCCTCTGAAACAATTGATGCACCAGCTTATTCTTACTGGAAATCAGTGATGCGTCAATTCTTTAAAAAGAAATCAACAGTAGTAATGTTGGGTATCTTGATTGCCATCGTTTTGATGAGTTTCATCTATCCAATGTTCTCTAAATTTGACTTCAATGATGTCTCAAAAGTAAATGATTTCAGTTTGCGTTATGTACATCCAAACGCTCAATACTGGTTCGGTACTGACAGTAATGGTAAGTCCCTCTTTGATAGTGTTTGGTTTGGAGCTCGTAATTCTATCCTTATTGCTGTTATCGCTACCTTCCTTAATGTTGTCATTGGTTTGCTTGTAGGTGCTGTTTGGGGGATTTCTAAGACCTTCGATATGATTATGATGGAAATCTACAACATCATCTCAAATATTCCTGCCCTCCTTGTAGTTATCGTCTTGACTTACTCATTGGGTGCTGGTTTCTGGAATATGATCTTTGCCATGACTGTCACAGGTTGGATTGGTATTGCCTATACTATCCGTATTCAAATCATGCGTTACCGTGATTTGGAGTACAACTTGGCTTCTCGTACACTGGGAACGCCAACTGCTAAGATTGTGGTTAAAAACATCATGCCGCAACTTGTGTCAGTTATCGTAACTATGGCTAGTCAGCTCTTGCCAGGATTTATCTCTTACGAAGCCTTCCTTTCATACTTTGGTTTAGGGCTTCCTGTTACGACGCCTAGTCTTGGTCGTTTGATTTCAGACTATGCACAGAACGTTACAGTCAATGCTTATCTCTTCTGGATTCCATTGACTACCTTGATCCTCGTTTCCCTCTCTCTCTTTATTGTCGGTCAAAACTTGGCGGATGCCAGCGACCCACGTACGCATAGATAGGAGTCCAATATGACAGAAAATAAAAATGTAATATTATCGGCTCGCGATATCGTCGTGGAATTTGACGTTCGTGACCGTGTTTTGACAGCTATTCGAGGAGTTTCCCTTGATTTGGTTGAAGGTGAAGTTTTAGCCTTGGTTGGTGAGTCTGGTTCAGGTAAATCAGTTTTGACTAAGACTTTCACAGGGATGCTTGAAGAAAATGGTCGTGTCGCTAGTGGTTCTATTGATTATCGTGGCCAAGATTTGACCAAGCTTAAGAGTCACCAAGATTGGGCACCTATTCGTGGAGCTAAGATTGCGACTATCTTCCAAGATCCTATGACCAGTCTTGACCCAATTAAGACTATCGGTAGCCAAATTGTTGAAGTCATTGTCAAACACCAAGGAAAATCAGCCAAAGAAGCTAAAAAAATGGCCATTGATTACATGGACAAGGTTGGTATTCCTGATGCTGAAAAACGTTTCAACGAATATCCTTTCCAATACTCTGGTGGGATGCGTCAACGTATCGTCATTGCCATTGCCTTGGCTTGTCGTCCTGATGTCCTTATCTGTGACGAACCAACAACTGCCCTTGATGTGACCATTCAAGCTCAAATCATTGACCTCTTGAAATCACTCAAAGAGGAGTATGGTTTCTCAGTGATTTTCATTACCCATGACCTTGGTGTGGTAGCAAGTATCGCTGACAAGGTTGCTGTTATGTATGCTGGTGAAATCATTGAGTACGCAACGGTTGAGGAAATTTTCTATGAGCCTTGTCACCCATACACGTGGAGCTTGCTTTCAAGCTTGCCACAGTTGGCTGACGATAAGGGTGAGCTTTTCTCAATTCCAGGGACACCACCATCACTTTATACACCAGTTGTTGGAGATGCCTTTGCCTTGCGTTCAGACTATGCCATGCAAATTGACTTCGAGGAAAAAGCACCACAATTCCAAGTTTCAGATACTCACTGGGCTAAGACCTGGCTCTTACATGAGGATGCACCAAAAGTTGAAAAACCTGAGGTTATCCAAAATCTACATGAAAAAATCCGTACTAATATGGGATTTGCACATTTAGGAGATGAGGAGGAAGGCAATGCCTGAGAAGTTAGTTGAAGTAAAAGATGTGGAGATTTCCTTCGGTGAAGGAAGCAAGAAATTCGTTGCTGTCCACAATGCTAATTTTTTCATCAACAAGGGTGAAACCTTTTCCCTCGTTGGTGAGTCTGGTAGTGGTAAAACTACTATCGGTCGTGCCATTATTGGTCTGAATGATACAAGTAATGGTGAGATTATTTTTGACGGTAAGAAAATCAATGGGCACTTATCTCACTCTGAGAAAAACGACCTTATCCGTCGTATTCAGATGATTTTCCAAGACCCTGCGGCTAGTTTGAATGAACGTGCAACAGTTGATTATATCTTGTCTGAGGGCTTGCATAACTTCCATCTCTATAAGGATGAGGAAGATCGTAAAGCTAAAATCAAGAAAATCATCAAAGAAGTGGGACTTCTTGAGGAGCACTTGACACGTTACCCTCACGAATTTTCTGGGGGACAACGTCAACGTATCGGTATTGCGCGTTCCTTGGTTATGCAACCTGACTTGGTCATCGCTGACGAACCAATCTCAGCCCTTGACGTGTCAGTTCGTGCCCAAATTTTGAACCTGCTTAAGAAATTCCAAAAAGAGTTGGGATTGACCTACCTCTTTATCGCTCACGACTTGTCAGTGGTCCGTTTCATTTCTGACCGTATCGCTGTTATCTACAAGGGGACAATCGTGGAAGTTGCTGAGACAGAAGAACTCTACAACAATCCTATCCACCCTTACACCAAGTCACTCTTGTCTGCTGTTCCTATTCCAGATCCGATCTTGGAACGTAAGAAAGTCTTGAAGGTTTATGATCCAAACCAACACGACTATTCTGTTGATAAACCAGAAATGGTTGAAGTACGTCCAGGACACTTCGTTTGGGGTAACAAAGCCGAAATTGAGACTTATCGTAAAGAACAAAGTAAATAAGTCTTTTAAATGCAAAAAAATCGTGTTCCAAAAGGAACACGGTTTTTCTTTAGTCCAGATTTAAGCGTTTGGTCATGATATAGTAGGTACCAAAGTAACTTGCTGCGATGAGAATGAGAGACTGAACTAGACTAATGATATATGACGAGTTATTAATTGCAGTATATGTTGCATCTCCAGTCAAGGCTGCACCGAGTCCAAAGAAGAAACCAATAAAGAATAGGATAGCCTGAATGGCGAAAAAGGCGACAAACCCCATAAGAACTTTGTTAGTATTGAAGAGGTTTCCGATACTAATACAGAGGTAATAGAAAAGGATACCAGCAATCATTGACAAGATTGTAGAAGGGATGAAGAGGTAGAAAGCGCCTATCTCTTTTAGGATCTGGCCAAAGTAGCTGGTAGCTAGGAGGATATCTTTCATATCAAGGCAGAAAGCAGCTATAATTCCAATCGAAAGGAGTATAACGAGTGATGAAATGATATCTAAAATAAAGGCTACCAAGAGTTTCGACAAGATTAATTGGTGAGCAGAAACTGGGAGTGTATTGGTTAGATAACCTTCTCTCCCAAAGACAGTTTTTGCAAAGCGTCTGACAATGAGGACTATTGTTGCTATATAAATGGCTCCCCATACAATAATAGTGGCAAAAGATATCAGTGCGAAGAAAGCAATAAAGAGTGGATTGGGTTCTTCGTGACTGTGTTCAAAGGCAAAAATTATTTTTTGAAGCATTAAGCCCAAGGGGATAGAGAGTAGGATAGCAATACCATAGATGCCAAGATACCACTTGTGGACCGATTGTAATTCATACTTAACTAATTTCCAAAACATGCTCATACCTCCTAGTTGTGGAACATCTCTCTAAAGAGTTTGTCGATAGATTTGCCATGGGCTTGACGAATATTATCAGCATCACCCTGAAGTTCAATCTGACCGTACTTTAAGAAGACAACTTCATCTAGGACAGATTCAATGTCTGCAATCAAATGGGTTGAAATGATAACAGAAGCATCTTCAGAGTATTGGTTGATGATGGTTTTAAGGATGTAGTCACGTGATGCAGGATCGACACCACCGATAGGTTCATCAAGGAGATAGAGTTTAGCCTCACGACTCATAACCAAAATCAACTGAACTTTTTCTTTGTTACCTTTTGAAAGGTCTTTAAGGCGCAAATCAGGCTGGAGCTTTAAATCCTGCAAGAGTTGCAAGGCAAGAGGATAGCGGAAGTCAGCATAGAAATCTTGGAAGAAGTCCAAGTAGTATTGGATAGTTTTACTTTCATCTAAATAAGTTGTATCAGGTAGATATGCCACTTGAGCTTTGGTGATAGGTGATGGCTGAAATCCATTAATAGTTACTAAACCAGAAGTTGGTTGAAGGAGGCCATTCAAAATCTTGATGAGAGTTGTTTTACCACTACCGTTTGGTCCTAAGAGACCAATGATTTTACCAGACGGGATGGCCATGGTTACATCTCTAAGGGCTGGAATACCATTATAGGTCTTGGTGAGATTTGTTAGAGTTACAATATCAGTCATCGGTCTATAAGTCCTTTCCTGTTTGTTCGATGTAGTCAGTAATGATGGCTTTGATTTCAGCTGAGCTAAAACCAATGGCTGCCATCTCAGTGACAAAGTTTTTCATGAGACTTTGGGCAATCTCGTGTCGTTTTTGATCAATAAGTTTTTCATCTTCAGTAACAAAGCGACCAGAGGTACGGGCAGAATAGACCAGCCCCTCTTTTTCAAGTTCTTGGAAGGCTCTTTGTACGGTGTTGGGATTGACCCCGGCTTCCTGAGCAAATTCCCTTACAGGTAGGAGTTGTTGTCCCATACTCAATTCCTTGGAAGCTATCTTCAGCTTGACGCGATAGGCGATTTGGAGATAGATTGGCGATTTTTCATCAAATGTCCAAGCCATAAGAGACTCCTTTCTAAAAGTATAATAGTATTATTCTTGCACTACTGTAATGATACAACTAAAATGATGAATTTGCAAGTAAAATACCATATTTTCTCTAATTTCTTTGGCTTTTCCCAAACTTATATTCCTATTTTTGGTACAATAGGGGCAAGTATATTCGACCTGAAGGGAGATTATTTTGAAAATTTTAGCAACAGATATGGATGGTACCTTTCTAGACCATCTTGGTGCCTATGACAAAGCACGTTTGGATAACCTTTTGGATGCTTGTGAAGCTAAAGATTACGTTTTTACCGTAGCTTCTGGCCGAGCCCTCTTGGCTTTGGAAGAGCTTTTTGATGGGTTTGTGGACCGCATTGCGATTATTGCGGAAAATGGTGCCTTGGTTCAGTACAAGGGTGAGGTCTTGTTCGAGTCCAAGCTAGAACCTAAGGATTATTTGCAAATTGCAGATACAACTTTATCCCTGCCAACTTGCGAGGGGATTCTCTTGTCAGGCCGTCGAGGTGCCTATGCACCAAACGATGCAGACCCAGCCTATCTTAAGGCCATGGAACGTTACTATGAAAATGTCATGGCAACGGATCTTGAAGCGGTCACAGATGATATTTTCAAGGTAACTGCTAAGTTTCAAGGAGATACCATCATGGAACGTGGTGACTACCTCAACACGATTTTTGAGGATATGACTGCTGTGACAACTGGCTTTGATTCCATGGATATCATCCTTAAAGGTGTGGACAAGGGCTTTGGTCTCTACCATCTTTGTCAAGAGTTGGGGAGACAGGCTTCAGATGTTGTAGCCTTTGGTGATAATCTCAATGATATGGAGATGCTGACCTTCGCGGGTCGTGCGGTTGCTACGGAAAATGCGCGTGATGAGATTAAGGCAGTGGCAGATGAGGTGATTGGCCACCATAAAGATGGTGCAGTCTTTGACTACATGGAAGGATTGGTGGGCTCAGATGTCTGAGATTAAATTATTGGCCTTGGACCTAGATGGGACCCTCTTTACTAAGGATAAGCAAGTAACAGCTGAAAATAGAGCTGCTCTGAAGGCGGCAGAAGCTAAGGGAGTTCATGTGGTCATTACGACTGGTCGTCCTCTGCCAGCTATTACTCATATCTTGGAAGATTTGGGCTTGTTAGATGATAAGCACTATAGTGTGACCTTCAATGGTGGCTTGGTTCAGCGTAATAATGGGGATATCCTCATAAAGAAAGAGATGAGTCGAGAAGATTTAAAGCAGATTTATGCTGTCTTTGAACCTCTAGGGCTCCCTATGGATGTTATCAGTGATGGCATTGTCTATGGTGTGCCAAGTAAAGGCAATCATTCTCTCTATCGTCAGGCTAATCCTACCTTGACCTTCGTTGATGTGGAGAGTATTGATGACATTCCTGAAAATATCGTCTATAATAAGGTAGTTACGGTCTGTGAGGAAGCGTTTTTGGATGCTCAAATTCAAAAACTACCTAAACAGCTATACCAGAATTTTGAAGTTTTTAAGTCTCGTGAAATTATCCTTGAAGTCATGCCGAAAGGGGTTCATAAGGCTGTAGGCTTGAAACTTTTGTCTGATTATCTTGCCCTTGATAAAAGTCAGGTTATGGCTATGGGAGATGAGGAAAATGACTTGACCATGTTGGAGTGGGCTGGTCTAGGTGTGGCTATGGCAAATGCTGTTCCTAAGGTTAAGGCTGTTGCCAAGGCAGTAACGACAAAAACTAATGAGGAATCTGGAGTGGCTGAGGCCATCCACAAATATATTCTAGAGAAATAAGGAGAACCAAATGGGTCTATTTGATCGATTATTTGGACAAGAGGAAAACCAGTCACAGGAAACTGTGGCAAATCAGGAAATTTCAGAAACTGAGGCTCTTAATAATCAAGACTTGTCAACAAGTGAAGGGACAAGCCAAAGTCAAACAGAACAGCTCAGTGAGTCAGAGACTCAAGTAGAAGAGATTTCGTCTACAGAATCTGTTGAAGAAAGCGAATCTACAGTGACAGAAGAAAGTGAAGTAGCGTCTGATGAGGACCTATCTGTTGATGATCAGGCCTCAAGCGAAGCAGAAGGCGTATCAAAGTCAGAAGAAAGCCAAGTCGCTGTGGATAACCACTTTGCGGATGTCATGGCTGATTACTATGCTAAAAAGGCTCAGGTAGCTGCTGCTGCAGAAAAAGGTGAAACGGTTACTTTTGAGGCTGTTCAAACCCGTAAAGTTGAGGAAAAACCTGAAGAAGTTCAGGCTTCAAAAACTGAAACAGAACAAGAAAAATACAATCGTACCCTTAAGAAGACGCGAACAGGTTTTGCTGCCCGCTTGAATGAATTCTTTGCGAATTTCCGTCGAGTTGATGAGGAGTTCTTCGAAGAATTGGAAGAAATGCTGATTCTTTCCGATGTTGGGGTTAATGTTGCCACGCAATTAACGGAAGACTTGCGCTATGAAGCCCGCCTCGAAAATGTCAAAAAGACTGAAGATTTGCAACGCTTGATTATCGAAAAACTTGTGGATATCTACGAGAAGGATGATGTCTACAAGGAGCAGATTAATTTCCAAGATGGTTTGACAGTCATGCTTTTCGTTGGTGTCAACGGGGTTGGTAAGACAACGTCTATCGGTAAGTTGGCGCATAAATACAAACAAGAAGGCAAAAAAGTTATGCTGGTAGCTGCCGATACCTTCCGTGCGGGAGCTGTCGCTCAGTTGGTTGAGTGGGGGCGTCGTGTTGATGTGCCAGTGGTGACTGGTGCTGAGAAGGCTGACCCAGCTTCAGTGGTCTTTGACGGTATGGAAAAGGCCCTTGCAGAGGGAGTCGATGTCCTTATGATTGATACTGCGGGTCGTTTGCAAAATAAAGACAATCTTATGGCAGAGCTTGAAAAGATTGGTCGTATTATCAAACGTGTGGTTCCAGAAGCACCTCATGAAACCCTCTTGGCCTTGGATGCTTCAACAGGTCAAAATGCGCTTAGTCAGGCTAAGGAATTTTCAAAAATCACACCTCTTACAGGCCTTGTCTTGACTAAGTTGGATGGTAGTGCCAAGGGTGGTGTGGTCCTAGCTATTCGCCAAGAGTTGGATATTCCAGTTAAGTTAATTGGTTTTGGTGAGAAAATTGATGATATTGGTGAGTTCCATTCAGAAGAATTCATGCAAGGTCTCTTGACTGGTTTGGTTTAAAAGAGTGTTTAAAAAGAGTGAGTACTGGGAAAAGGGATTCACTCTTTTTAATGGTGTCCTCACCTTGAAAAAAGTCACTTTTATTGGTAAAATAGTAAGGAAAAACGCATGCTCTGAAAAGTGAGCTGTAACTTAATCACTGAACAACCCCTAAGCCGTAAAAAGAGATGATTGCTTTCTCTTTTTTAAGGTGAGTCATAAGAAGATTTTTAATCTTAGTTTAAGGAGAAGACATGTCTGAACGTGGACTTTTGATTGTTTTTTCAGGGCCTTCTGGTGTCGGAAAAGGAACTGTTCGTCAGGAGATTTTTTCAACACCTGACCACAAATTTGAATACTCAGTATCAATGACCACACGTGCTCAACGTCCTGGTGAAGTTGATGGGAAGGATTATTTCTTCCGTTCGCGTGAGGAATTTGAAGAACTTATTCGTAATGGTCAAATGTTGGAATATGCTGAGTATGTAGGTAACTACTACGGAACACCTTTGACTTATGTCAATGAAACCTTGGATAAAGGTATTGATGTATTCCTTGAAATCGAGGTTCAAGGGGCCCTTCAGGTTAAGAAAAAGGTCCCAGATGCTGTCTTCATCTTTTTGACACCACCGGATTTGAACGAGCTTCAAGAGCGTTTGGTTGGTCGTGGGACAGATTCTGAGGAAGTTATTGCTCAACGTATCGAGCGTGCGCGTGAAGAAATTGCTCTCATGAGCGAATACGATTATGCCATTGTTAATGACGAAGTGCCATTAGCTGCTGAGCGTGTCAAACGTGTTATTGAAGCAGAACACTTCCGTGTTGACCGTGTGATTGGCCGCTATCGTAATATGATTTCAGAAAAGAAATTATCAGATAAATAAATTAGAAATAGGTATAGAATTATGATGTTGAAACCCTCTATTGACAAACTTTTGGATAAAGTGCCTTCAAAATATTCATTGGTTATTTTGCAAGCCAAACGTGCTCATGAATTGGCCGCTGGTGCTGAACCAACTCAAGAGTTTACGTCAGTAAAACCAACTCTTCAAGCCCTTGAAGAAATTGAAACTGGAAATGTGACTATTCACCCAGATCCAGAATCTAAACGTGAATTGGCACGTTTGAAAGTGATTCAAGCACGTCTTGCTGCTGAGGAAGAAGAACGTAAAATCAAAGAACAAATCGCTAAAGAAAAAGAAGAAGGCGATAAAATCTAAAATCAAAGTCATGCTTTGGTTTATGAGGAGAGGGGGAGCTGAGGCATAGTGTCTCAGCTTCCTTCTTTATGATGATAATCAAGAGCTCAGCTTTTCTTGAGCTTGTATGATACTGGTCTTAAGGAAGTGACAGGAGGAAATTTATGGTTTTAGTAGCACAAATTATTGTAGACGTTCCTCTGATGCAGACGGACAGGCCTTATAGTTACCTTATCCCTGAAGCCATGCAAGGTCAAATTGCCATTGGTATGCGAGTGCATGTGCCTTTTGGTAAAGGAAATCGTCTATTGCAAGGCTTTGTTATCGGCTTAGAAAAGCAGGAGAACTTAAGAGATTTTCCTGAATTAAAACCTATTGCTGAGCTTTTAGATTATGAGCCGGTCCTTAATCAGGATCAGCTGGATTTGGCTGATCAGATGCGACATACGGTCTTTTCCTATAAGATTTCCATCTTGAAGTCAATGCTACCTGGTCTCCTTAATTCTCAGTACGATAAGGTTATCATGGCGACTGATAAACTGGATGAAGAGGATAAACAGACTTTTCTTCAGGGGAAGGATCATGTTCTTTTCTCGCAGTTGTCAGAGGAGCAACGTCAAGCCATTCCACGTCTGGTCCAGTCTGGGCGTGTAACGGTTGATTACCTTGCTAAGGATAAGCAGAATATCAAGACTGAGAAGCACTATAGTGTTCAAAAGGGCATTCTCGAGACTTTGGATATTTCGCAACGGGCTAAGAGGCGTTTGGAGATGCGAGACTTCTTGCTCGAGAAGAGCGAGCCAGGGAAGGTGGCAGACCTCCACAAGCTTTTTTCACGAGATGTGGTTAAGTTTTTCATTGAAGCTGGTGCCTTGGTCATCACTGAAGTTGAGGTCAATCGTGCCGACAGCTACTTTGAAAAGGTAGAGAAGACGGATTTTCTTGAGCTTAATGTTCAACAGTCGCATGCGGTTGAAGAAATGACGCGCCAAATCGGCCAAGGTGGCAAACCATTCTTATTGGAAGGGGTAACGGGATCAGGTAAGACAGAGGTCTATCTGCATCTTATCGAGAGGACCTTGGCTATGGGGAAAACGGCTATTGTCTTGGTGCCAGAGATTTCCCTGACGCCCCAAATGACCAATCGTTTCATTTCGCGTTTTGGGGACTTGGTGGCGATTATGCATTCAGGCTTGTCAGACGGTGAGAAATTTGACGAGTGGCGAAAGGTTAGATCTGGTCAGGCCAAGGTTGTGGTAGGAGCGCGTTCCGCTATCTTTGCTCCCTTGGACAATATTGGCGCGATCATTATCGATGAGGAACATGAGGCTACTTATAAACAAGAATCCAATCCTCGCTACCATGCTAGAGATGTGGCCTTGCTTAGGGCTAAGAGTCATGGAGCCGTGCTTGTTCTTGGTTCAGCAACACCGTCTATTGAGACACGGGCGAGAGCTCAGAAAGGGGTTTACCATTTTCTTGAGTTGACTCAGAGGGCTAATCCTAATGCCAAAATTCCTCAGGTGGAAGTGGTGGACTTTAAGGACTTTGTGGGCCGTCAAGAGGCGAGTGATTTTACGCCACCTCTCTTAGAGAAAATCCGAGAACGCTTGGCACGTAAGGAACAAGTCGTGCTAATGTTGAACCGTCGTGGCTATTCCTCTTTTGTCATGTGTCGTGACTGTGGCTATGTGGATGATTGTCCCAACTGTGATATTTCATTGACCTTGCACATGGATACTAAGACCATGAATTGCCACTATTGTGATTTTCAAAAAGCAATACCACATGTCTGCCCTAACTGTCAGAGTCGTCAGATTCGCTATTATGGGACTGGGACACAGAAGGCTTATGACCAATTGACGGAACTTTTGCCAGAAGCCAGAGTGATTCGTATGGATGTTGATACGACACGTAAAAAAGGGGCTCACGAGAAACTCTTAGAGGCCTTTGGAAGTGGTAAGGCCGACATTTTGCTTGGAACTCAGATGATTGCCAAGGGCTTGGATTTTCCAAATGTTACCTTGGTAGGGGTCTTGAATGCAGATACATCGCTAAATTTACCAGATTTTCGTTCGGCTGAGCGTACCTTCCAACTGTTGACTCAGGTGGCTGGTCGTGCTGGTCGTGCAGACAAGGAAGGGGAAGTTATTATTCAAACCTATAATCCTAGTCATTATGCCATTCGGTTTGCACAGCAACAGGATTATGAAGGTTTCTACGCCTATGAAATGGAGATTCGACGTCAGTTGGCCTATCCGCCTTATTTCTATACGGTAGGAATTACGCTTTCTCACAAGGATGAAGAGTTTGTGGTTCGCAAGAGCTATGAGGTTATGGCTTATTTAAGAGAGCACCTGTCAGACAAGGTGACCTTCCTAGGGCCTACGCCTAAGCCAATTGCCAGAACACATAACCTTTATCATTATCAGATTATTATCAAATACCGTTTTGAGGATAACTTGGAAGAAACGCTTAATAGGGTCCTTGACATGACTCAGGAACCTGAAAACAAGGACCTGCGTTTGATTATTGATCACGAACCTCAGAATTTTACCTAATCTAGAAAAGGAAGAATATGACAAAATTAGTATTTATGGGAACGCCTGCCTTTTCAGCGACAGTGCTGGAAGGACTTTTGACCGATGAGCGTTATGATATTGTCGCTGTGGTGACGCAACCAGACCGTGCTGTCGGCCGTAAAAAAGAAATCCGCATGACACCAGTCAAGGAAGTAGCTTTGGCGCATGACTTGCCAATTTATCAACCTGAAAAATTGTCAGGTTCTGAAGAAATGGCGCAACTTATGTCACTTGGTGCTGATGGTATTGTTACTGCGGCTTATGGACAATTCTTGCCAAGCAAGTTGCTTGATAGCATGGATTTTGCAGTGAATGTCCACGCTTCACTCTTGCCCAAATACCGTGGTGGAGCACCTATTCATTATGCCATTATCAATGGTGATGCAGAAGCGGGTGTGACCATTATGGAAATGGTCAAGGAAATGGATGCTGGTGACATGGTTAGCCAAAAGGCCTTGCCAATTCTTGACGAGGATAATGTTGGTACCATGTTTGAAAAATTGGCAGTCTTGGGTCGTGACCTCTTGCTTGAAACCTTGCCCGCCTATATCGCTGGAGAAATCAAACCTGTTCCTCAAGATGCCAGTCAGGTAACGTTTTCGCCAAATATTAGCCCAGAAGAGGAGCGCCTTGATTGGAACAAGTCCGCTCGTGACATCTTCAATCAAATCCGTGGCATGTACCCATGGCCTGTGGCACATACCTTGCTTGATGGTAAACGTTTTAAAATTTATGAAGCAGATTTGGCAGAAGGCCAAGGACAGGCTGGTCATATCATTGAAAAGACCAAGAAGAGTTTGGTAGTTGCGACTGGTCAAGGAGCCATTTCGCTTAAGACAGTTCAGCCTGCAGGAAAACCTCGTATGGCTATTGCGGATTTCCTTAATGGGGTCGGACGCAATCTTGAAGTAGGTGATGCATTTGGCCAATGATTGGAAAAAAACAGCCCGTGGACAGGCACTTGAAGTCTTAGAAGAAGTCTTCCAGGAAGGGGCTTACTCAAATATTGCTCTCAATATACATCTGAGCAAGTCGCAGCTGACAGATAAGGACAAGGCCTTGGTGACGGAAATTGTCTATGGGACCGTGGCTCGTAAGATTACTTTGGAGTGGATTCTAGCCCATGTTATTGAGGACCGTGATAAGCTTGAACCTTGGGTATATGACTTATTACTTTTAAGTCTCTATCAGCTAGCCTATTTAGATAAGATTCCAGCCCATGCAGTAGTTAACGATGCTGTTGCTATTGCCAAAAATCGTGGCAATAAAAAGGGTGCTGAGAAGCTGGTAAATGCGGTTCTTCGTAAACTATCTAGCCAGCCTTTGCCAGATCCAAGCCAGATTAAACGTGTTAATAAACGCTATTCCGTTCAGTATTCTCTACCTGTATGGTTGGTTAAAAAACTTATCAACCAGTACGGGGAAGACCGTGCCCTTGCTATTTTCCAAAGTCTCTTTGTGAGAAATAAGGCTAGTGTACGTGTAACGGATGCGTCACGTTTGAAAGAGATAGCGGAGACCACTGGGGCTGATCGTTCAGTCCTATCACCAGTCGGGCTTGTTAAGTCTTCAGGTTACTTTGCTGGAACAGATTATTTTAAAGAGGGCTTGTTGACCATTCAGGATGAGACCAGTCAACTGGTTGCACCAACTTTAGGGATTCAAGGCGAGGAAGAAATCCTGGATGCCTGTGCGGCACCTGGTGGTAAGACTGTCCATATGGCCTCTTATTTGACGGGTGGACATGTGACGGCGCTTGACCTCTATGATCATAAGCTTGCCCTTATCGAAGAAAATGCCCAACGTCTTGGCCTAGCTGATAAGGTTAAGACACAGAAACTGGATGCTAGTCAGGTACATCAAGTCTTTCCGACTGATAGTTTTGACAAGATTTTGGTGGATGCTCCTTGTTCAGGGATTGGACTCATTCGTCGGAAACCTGACATCAAATATAACAAGGACCTCCAAGACTTTGAGTCCCTTAAGGCTGTGCAGTTGGAGATCCTATCCAGCGTTTGTCAAACCCTACGAAAAGGTGGTATAATAACATATAGTACTTGCACCATCATAGCAGAAGAAAATCAAGAGGTGATTCAAGCCTTTCTTGAGAGCCATCCTGATTTTGAGCAAGTTGCCTTAGACCATCCATGTAAAGACATCGTGGTCAATGGCTGTTTGGCAATTACCCCCGAACAGTATCTAACTGATGGTTTTTTCATCGCACAGTTGCGTAAAAAAGCTTAGGGTTACAGAGGAGGAAATGCTGACGCAAGTCAGAAAGAAAACTATGGAAATATCATTATTAACGGACATTGGCCAAAAACGGTCAAACAACCAAGATTTTGTTAATAAATTTGTCAACCAAGCTGGTGTTACCCTTGTCGTTGTTGCAGACGGAATGGGTGGACACCGTGCTGGAAATATTGCCAGTGAGATGTCAGTAACTGACCTTGGTCGTGACTGGATTAACACTGATTTTCGTGAGTTGAGTCAAATTCGTGATTGGATGATTGCTGCTATTGATGCAGAAAATCGTAAAATCTATGAGCTTGGCCAAAACGAAGAATATAAGGGAATGGGAACAACTATCGAGGTTCTTGCCTTTGTTGATAATGCTGTGATTTTCGCCCATGTCGGGGATTCACGTATTGCCCTTATCCGTAATGGTGAGTATAAGCAATTGACGAACGACCACTCTTTGGTCAATGCTCTTATCAAGGCTGGTCAGTTGACTGAAGAAGAAGCAGCGGTTCACCCACAACGTAATATCATTACGCAATCTATTGGGCAAGCTGCTCCGATTGAGGCTGACCTTGGTGTCCAACAATTGGAACCAGGAGACTATATTTTGGCTAATTCAGATGGTTTGACCAATATGATTTCAGTTGAACAGATTGTTCATATTGTCAACAGCCCTGGTTTCGTCGAAGAAAAAACGAGTCGTTTGGTAGCTGCAGCCAATGAGGCTGGTGGTCATGATAATATTACCGTTGCTCTCATCAAAATAGAAAGTGAGGAAGGATAATGATCCAAGTTGGCAAATTGTTTGCTGGACGTTATCGAATCCTTAAGTCTATCGGGCGTGGTGGTATGGCGGATGTTTATCTGGCTAACGACCTGATTCTGGATAATGAAAGAGTAGCTATTAAGGTGCTACGTACCAATTACCAAACGGATCAGGTGGCTGTGGCGCGTTTCCAGCGTGAAGCGCGTGCCATGGCAGAACTCAGTCATCCTAATATCGTTGCTATCCGAGATATTGGCGAAGAAGACGGCCAGCAGTTTTTGGTGATGGAGTATGTAGATGGTTCGGACTTGAAGAAATATATTCAAGACCATGCGCCACTTTCTAACCAAGATGTTGTGCGTATCATGGGGGAGGTTCTTTCCGCCATGACTCTTGCCCATCAAAAGGGCATTATCCACCGTGACCTTAAGCCACAAAACGTTCTTTTAACTAAGGACGGTACAGCCAAGGTTACAGACTTCGGAATTGCGGTTGCCTTTGCAGAGACTAGTCTAACTCAAACTAACTCTATGTTGGGGTCTGTCCACTACCTCTCACCAGAGCAGGCTCGTGGATCGAAAGCAACTATCCAAAGCGACATCTATGCTATGGGTATTATGCTTTTTGAAATGTTAACAGGTCATATTCCTTACGATGGCGATAGTGCTGTAACCATTGCACTCCAACATTTCCAAAAGCCACTCCCATCGATTTTGGCAGAGAACCGTAACGTTCCCCAAGCCTTGGAAAACGTGGTTATTCGAGCAACAGCCAAAAAACTAGAAAATCGTTATAATAGTACTTTGGAAATGAGCCGTGACTTGGTAACGAGTTTGCATCCTAGTCATCGACGCGATGCCAAGGTAGTCTTTGATGATATGACGGATACCAAGACCTTACCGAAGGTTGATCCAGTTCCATCAGCAAGCCTTGAGAAAAAGGCCGTTGCTGCTGAGCCATCAGAGCCTACACCTGCTCCAAGTAAACAACCGAGGAAGAAAACGACACCAGCTAAGAAGAAAAAGAAGAATTTCTTCTCAACCTTACTCAAGGTTTTCCTAGGACTTGTCTTTATTGGTATTATCATCTTTGCCTATTTGGTATTTACCAATCCTGATAATGTCCAGGTGCCTAATGTGGTCGGTCAAGAGTTGTCCACAGCTCAGACTAAAATTGAGGGTGCTGGATTTAAGGTAGGAGAAGTTAAGGAAATGGAAGATGACTCTGTCGATACAGGCAAGGTCATCAAGACTGATCCTACAGCTGGAACCACACGAAAAGAAGGATCAAGCATTGATGTCTATGTTTCTTCTGGTAGTAAAGGTTTTGCGTTGAAAGACTACAAAGGTAAAAACTACAAAGATGCCATTGAGGACCTAACTTCGAATTATGGCGTTTCTGAGGACCAAATTGATATTCAGCATGTCGAAGACGACAGTGCCGAAGAGGGAGAAATCCTATCTCAAAGTCCAGGGAAAAACAAGTCTTTCAATCCTAAGGATAGTAAGGCCAAGATTAAGTTCCGTGTGGCAACTCCTAAGACAGTTACCATGCCTGATGTGACTGGTTTGACGGTTTCAACAGCGGTTCAAACCTTGAATCGTAAGAGTATCTCAAGTAGTAGCATCGAGTATCATGACTATAATACTGGTGCTAAGTTAGACAAGGATAAGGTTCCTAGCAGTACAGAGGTCCTTTATCAAGATCCACAAGCTGGTACAAGTGTTGATGGTACAGTGATTCTCTATGTTTCAGTTGCAACAGCAAGTTCAAGTCTACAGTCAAGCTCAAGCAGTACGACACATTCGTCATCGACGAGCTCAAGCACTGACAGTACAACTTCAAGCACTGAAACCTCGACAGAGGCTACTCACACAGAGCTACAGTAGTTTTAAATAACTAAGGTAACAAAAAAAGAGAGGTTATTTCATCTCTCTTTTTTGTTATCTAGACTTCTTGTCGATAGCTTAAAAAGCCTGCTTGCCAGGGGTCAGAGATTCTTTTATAATGAAGACATCACATATAGGAGAGACGCTATGAGAAACCGTAGAAAACTGAGAAGGTATATCATTACCTACGATATCGTCATGACGGTCCTGGCCCTGATTTCCATAGGTTTGGTTATCTTTGATTTAGTTGGCTTAATTTCAATTGGAAGGCGACCTTTCAGAGTGATAGATCAGTCTATAACGCTCATCTTTGCCATTGATTATGCGATTCGTTTCTCCTTGGCACCTCGTAAGCGAATTTTTGTTAAAACGCATATCTTGGACTTGTTAGCTATCATTCCCTACAATGAAGTCTTTACCTTCCTTCGTTTTTCAAGGGTGGGACGCTTTGCCAGATTGGCCAAACTCTCACGCTTAATTGGTTTGAGTAGCAAGCTCAAGCACATTTCCAATCGCATTAATCGCAGAAATGGCTTTTATTTTCTGCTTTCGGTTAATAGTATTATCATACTTATCAGTAGTGCTGTCATTGCCCGAGTAGAGCACCATAATTTTATTGATGCTATTTGGTGGTCTGTAGCAACGGTTACTACGGTAGGTTATGGCGATATCGTTCCTCAAACATTGGTAGGTAAGGCCGTTGCGGTCGTTCTCATGTTTAGTGGGATTGCCACTCTGGGGTTGTTAACAAGCTCTCTCAATAATATTTTTGTGCGGTCAGGTCGTCAGACTGAAAGAAAATTGGCTGAGATTGAGAAGGAGTTGGCGGAACAACGTGTCATACTGGAGGAAATCAGAAGTACGGTGCAACTCATAAATAGTAAAATGGACGAAACTGACGATTAAGATTTTTTGAATGAAAGACAGTGTTTCCTGTAATGGAGGCACTTTTTTTATTACTTCTGCCCCTTTTCTATCTTGATTAGTCGGTGCTCAAACTGGGTCTTTTTGTCAATTGCCTTAAAATTTGATAGAATGAAGCCTGTATACTTTTATTTGAGAGGTCCTTATGACCAAATTTAATTTTTTCTTAGTGGTGGAAGCCCTGCTTTTGACTCTGGGCCTGATTACCATCTTTAATAATGATATTACCAGTTTTATTTTCATTTTGGTCTTGACCTTGTTGGCCGTTCGCTTTTTTAACAAGGAGTCCAAGAGTGACTTTGTCTTGACCATTTGTTTGATCTCACTTTTTCTGGTTTCCATGTGGAATATCTATGTGGTGCTTGCTATCCTAGTGGGTGTGGCCTATGTCATGATAAACCATTTTTCACAGGTCAAGAAAAAGAATCGCTACGCCCTCATCCAATTCAAAGAAGATAATTTGAATCCTCGAGCTGTCCGAAATCAGTGGATTGGGACTCGTATGGAACCTGTCAGTGATCGTTATGACTTTGATGATATCAATATCATCCGTTTCTTTGGGACAGATGTGATTGATTTGACTCAGGTTATTGTTTCGGGGCGAGATAATGTCGTGATTTTGCAGAAACTCTATGGACCGACGACTATCTTGGTACCAATTGATGTTTCCGTCAAGCTCAATATATCAGCGATTTATAGCTCTGTCACCTTCTTCAATGAAGATGAGTACGACCTCCGTTACGAAAGATTGACCTTGCAGGGGGCGGAGTATGAACATGCTCATCGAACAGTGAAATTGATTCTCAATGTGGGAGCTGGACCAGTGGAGGTACGTCGCAAATGAAGAAACAGTACCTATTTTTGATTCTGATTTATTCAGTTGTTGTTCTGGTTGGCGTTACCCTAGTGGTTATGGATAGCTTTAACCTTAACTTTTCATTGGTTTTTGGTAATCTGTCTCAGGTCTTCCATTTCCTTTTTAACATGTTTTTTGTGGTTCTGAGTTTGCTCATTTTGCTTTATATTCTTTGGGCCATTGCCAATGATAACAGTATGCGTTCAGTCAATCAGGATTTGCGCCGCATTATCAATAATCAACCAGTCAAACGTCAGGGAGATATTGAGTTAGACAAGAATATGATGCGTTTATCTCATAAGATGCGTAAATTGACTAAGGACTTGCAGAAAACTGAGAATGCCCAAGCTCTTCAAAGCCGTGATATTATTAAGAAGGAGCGAGGACGTATTGCTCGTGACCTTCACGATACCGTTAGTCAGGAGCTTTTTGCGGCTAGTATGATCCTATCTGGTGTCTCTCAGATGGCGGACCAGCTAAGTAAAGAAGATTTGCATAATCAAATTCAGGCGGTTGAGGCCATGCTGACGGACGCTCAAAATGATATGCGTGTCTTACTTTTGCATCTTCGTCCGACAGAGCTTGAGAACAAGACCTTGCAAGAAGGCTTGCAGATGATTCTTAAGGAATTAACCGATAAATCCAATATCCATGTCGTCTATAAGGATATGGTTAAGAAAGTGCCTAAGCGTATTGAAAATAATCTCTTTAGGATTGCCCAAGAGTTTATCTCTAATACCCTTAAACACGCCAAGGCTAGCCAGATAGAGGTTTATCTCTATCAAAATAGTCAGGAAATTCAATTGAAAATGTTGGATAATGGTGTTGGTTATGATTTAAATGCGTCGACTGACGAGATGAGTTATGGACTGAAAAATATCCAGGAGCGTGTCGATGAAATGGCGGGAACTGTGCAGTTCCTATCTGCTACAGGTAAAGGAACATCTATTGATGTTCGTGTGCCGATATTAAGAGGAGAAGACAATGTCGAATAAGATAAATGTGATTTTGGTCGATGACCATGAGATGGTCCGTTTGGGCCTTAAGAGTTTCCTGAATCTCCAAGGAGATGTCGAAGTGGTTGGAGAAGCGAGCAATGGCCGAGAAGGTGTTGACCTTGCCCTGGAACTTCGTCCAGATGTCGTCGTAATGGACCTTGTCATGCCTGAATTAGATGGTGTTCAAGCGACTTTGGAATTGCTCAAAGAATGGCCTGAAGCCAAGATTTTGGTTTTGACTAGCTATTTGGACAATGAAAAAATTTATCCAGTCATTGAAGCTGGTGCTAAAGGCTATATGCTTAAAACCAGCAGTGCGGCAGAGATTCTTAATAGTATCCGTAAGGTTTACCGTGGTGAAGAAGCTATCGAAACTGAGGTGGACAATAAGATTAAATACCATGATAGCCATCCGGACCTACACGATGACTTGACGGCACGTGAACGTGATATCTTGGCCCTTTTGGCTAAGGGGTATGACAATCAAACTATTGCTAATGAGCTATTTATTTCATTGAAGACCGTTAAAACTCACGTGTCTAATATCCTTGGAAAACTTAATGTCGATGACCGTACTCAGGCTGTCGTTTATGCCTTTAGACATCATTTGGTTTCACAGGATGATGAATAAAGTTATCAACTAACCTTGTTATTTAGAGGCTAGGGAGAGTTATCATAATTCTTACCCCTTACTCGGATTTTGCAAGTCAAATCTTTTGACTTTATTTCTAGTAAAACATATAATGAAGTCATCCTAAAACTTTTCTTTTTTCATATGAGGTTGAAGCGACCTCATATCATCTATCTAAGTTCGCTTAGATGATGAAATCTCCTAACTCCTAGCAATCGGTATTTCCGGTTGCTTTTTTTGAAAAAAGTTAAAAAAGTGTTGACAGCCAACTAGTTTTTCTGTAGAATAATAAGAGTCTTTTGGGGTATAGCCAAGCGGTAAGGCAAGGGACTTTGACTCCCTCATGCGTTGGTTCGAATCCAGCTACCCCAGTTCTACCTGAGGGTAGAGACACAGATTATGGTCCGTTGGTCAAGGGGTTAAGACACCGCCTTTTCACGGCGGTAACACGGGTTCGAATCCCGTACGGACTATA
>ENA-ORIC01001411-ORIC01001411.1-human-gut-metagenome-genome-assembly--contig:-NODE-1411-length-23243-cov-4.669429_pt1 | contig 23243 bp, 19 predicted proteins | sample MGYA00243023_ERZ508732 | MGnify/ENA primary metagenome ERZ508732 (study PRJEB26277, sample SAMN04329767) | human gut metagenome | biome: human-associated habitat | host: Homo sapiens | place: USA...
CTTGGCTTGTCCGTTTTTACCAATTACTTGGTCTCGCTTTCGTCTTATCTTCTGATAAGCCTCTTGAAATTCTTGGACCTCTTTTTCAAGATCCTCTTTAGAAATTTCAGGGTTGTTTTACTATTTAATTATCAAGATTCTTTTTCGCTAATCTCTTCTTTTATATAGAAGAAACTCGCCCGGAACTTTCGTTCCTCTGTGCTAACCTTTTGTGCGTCAGCAAGATATATACTATCATGCTTTCAACTCTTTGTCAACACTTTTTTTTATTTTTTTCAAAATATCTTGCTCGACTATCAATCGGAAATATATTTTGAATCATGTGATTATCGTCACAACGGAGAAAGAGGGATTTGAACCCTCGCGCCGCGTAAGCGACCTACACCCTTAGCAGGGGCGCCTCTTCAGCCTCTTGAGTATTTCTCCAGCTCTCTGACATTCAATCACTTGACTGTCAAGCAGAAACTAGTATATCAATTTTATTTATTCTTGTCAACTACTTTTTTTAACTTTCTTACATATTTCATGTATATTTCTTGTATGTCTTTATTTTATGGCTTCTTCATACATATTTTTTTTCTCATGATCAATAACAACAATAACAGGGAGATTCTCTACCTCCAGTTTACGAATTGCTTCTGTTCCAAGATCATCATAGGCAATAACCTCTGCTTTTTTTATACATTTGGATAATAATGCTCCAGCTCCCCCTATTGCAGCAAAATAAACAGCATTGTTTGTGTGCATTGACTCTATCACTTCTTTTGATCGTTTTCCTTTGCCGATCATTCCTTTTAATCCATTTTCCAATAAAAGCGGTGTATATTTGTCCATGCGACTGCTTGTCGTTGGTCCTGCCGATCCTATAACCTGTCCTTCTCTTGCCGGTGATGGTCCAAGGTAATAAATGATGTTGTTGTTCAGGTCGATCGGTATTTCTTCTCCTCTTTGCATTGCCTCGTACATTCTTTTATGAGCAGCATCACGGGCTGTATATACTGTTCCGGACAAATATACATAATCCTCGGCATGCAATTCTCTTACTTTTTCATCTGTTAATGGCGTTGTAATATGTTTTTCCATAAAAAATCTCCTTCTTATTCATATTTCTTCTTTAAAATGACATTTACATTAACAAAATAGAACTTTTTCCACGATTAATTTATGATTTCCAGTCTGAATAAATTATTCGTATTTTTATGTTATATAATTTTAAAATGAACATAGCACTTACAAAATTCTCTTTTTATGACGATTAACATGACAGCACATATTAATCGCCAGAGGAAGTCCTGCAATATGTGTAGGATAGGTTTCAATATTAATTCCTAATGCAGTTGTAGTACCTCCTAATCCGCCCGGGCCTATTTTAAGCTGATTGATCTGTTCAAGCATTTCTTCTTCTAATTTTTTAACATAAGGGATCGGATTGTGTGATCCTAATTCTCTTGTCAGGGCTTTCTTTGCCAATAATGCACATTTTTCAAATGTTCCGCCAATGCCAACACCTACTACAACAGGTGGACATGCATTAGGGCCTGCCAGACGTACTGTTTCTAAAATTTCTCTTTTGACACCTTCTATGCCATCAGCTGGTTTTAACATAATTACACGGCTCATATTCTCACTTCCGAAGCCTTTTGGTGCTACTGTTATTTCTACCTGATCTCCCGGTACGATTTCATAATGAATGACTCCCGGTGTATTATCTTTTGTGTTTTCTCTTTCAATCGGATCTTTTACGACTGATTTTCGAAGATAGCCTTCTACATATCCCTGACGGATTCCATCATTGATCGCATCTTCTAAGTTTTCCCCTTCAAAATGTACATCCTGGCCTATTTTCAAAAAGACAACTGCCATTCCGGTATCCTGACAGATTGGAATACGGTCTTTGTGAGCAATATCTAAGTTTTCTTTTAACTGTTCTAATATCTGTTTTCCTAATATACTTTCTTCTTTTTGTGCCTTATCATAAAGTTTATCTTTGACATCTGCCGATAACTCATAATTTGCTTCTATACACATTTCTTTGATGTTCTTTTTAATTTCATCTGTCGATATGATTCTCATAAGTTGCCTCCTTCGTAACAAACAGCCCGACACAAATCATTATGCTGGGCTGTCTGGTTTCTATCTTTTATTTTTCTTCTTCATCCATTTCTTTTTGCAATTCTTCTAATAATTTTTCTTCTGAATTACCGTTTTCTTCCGGAATCGCATCTCTGACTTTTGCCATACTTGCTACAACAATATCTTTTTCAGGATCCAGATCGATCAGTTTGACACCTGATGTAATACGTCCAAGTGTTGATATTTCTGATACTTTTAACTGGATGATGATGCCTTCTGTTGTAATAAGCATTACTTCATTATCGTCATTAACAGCTTTTGCATTTACAACATTTCCGGTCTTATCCGTGATCTTATAGCATTTCACACCTTTACCGCCACGATGCTGTACGCCAAACTCATTGATATCTGTCTTTTTGCCCATACCATATTCTGATACGATCATCAGACAGTCTCCTTGCGTATTAAGCTGCATGCCGATCAGTTCATCATCATAAGAAAGATTCATACCGATCACACCCATAGAAGTACGTCCCGTAGGTCTTACATCATTTTCATTGAAACGGATACACTGACCATGTTTCGTGATCAAAATAATATCTTTCTTCTTGTTTGTTACTTTTACTTCAATCAATTCATCTTCATCACGAAGACTGATTGCCTGAAGTCCTGTCTTTCTGATATTGGCATATTCTACAATTGATGTCTTCTTAACAATTCCCTTTTTCGTTGCCATAAACAGATACTTCTGATCCTGATATTCCCTGATTGGAATAACTGCGGTGATCTTTTCATCCGGCAATAACTGTAACAGGTTAATGATTGCAGTACCTCTGGCTGTTCTGCTTGCCTCCGGAATTTCGTATGCTTTCAGACGATATACTCTTCCCTTATTGGTAAAGAACATCAGATAATGATGTGTGGTTGCCATAAAGAGATCTTCTATATAATCATCTTCTATCGTTTGCATTCCCTTGATTCCTTTGCCTCCACGATGTTGGCTCTTAAAATTGTCCAGAGTCATTCTCTTAATATAACCGAGCTTTGTCATCGTAATGATCGTATTTTCATTTGGAATCAGATCTTCCATCGAAAGATCGTACTCATCATATCCGATCGAAGTACGTCTTTCGTCACCATACTTGTCTCTGATCTCAATGATTTCTTTTTTTACAACAGAAAGCAATACTTTTCTGTCTGCTAAGATTGCTTTGTATTCGGCAATTTTCTTTTCTAATTCTGCATATTCACTCTCCAGTTTTTCTCTTTCCAAACCGGTCAATGCACGCAAACGCATTTCTACGATTGCAATTGCCTGTGCCTCTGATAAAGAAAATCTCTGCTGTAATTTTTCTTTCGCTTCATTGGCATTCTTTGATCCACGGATGATCTGGATCACTTCATCAATGTTATCTAATGCAACCAATAAGCCTTCTAAGATATGTGCCCTCTCTTCGGCTTTATTTAAATCGTATTTTGTACGACGTGTTACAACCTCTTCCTGATGCATCAGATAATATTTTAACATCTGTAAAAGGTTCATAACGACCGGCTCATTGTTGACTAATGCCAGCATGATAACACCAAACGTATCCTGAAGCTGGGTATGCTTGTATAGCTGATTTAATACGATATTCGGATTGACATCACGACGCAGTTCGATACAGATACGCATTCCTTCACGGCTCGTTTCATCGCGTATATCTGTCAGTCCATCGACCTTTTTATCTTTATGTAATTCTGCTATTTTCTCGATCAGTCTTGCTTTATTGACCATATACGGAAGCTCAGTAACTACAATTCTGTTCTTACCGTTATCCATTGGCTCAATCTCTGTCACAGCACGCACTCTGATCTTTCCGCGTCCTGTACGATATGCTTCTTCAATTCCTCTTGTACCTAAGATCTGTGCTCCGGTCGGGAAGTCAGGTCCTTTGATAATTCCAAGAATTTCTTCCATTGTTGTTTCTTTATCTTCTTCAATATCATCGATCAGACGTACAACACCATTGATCACTTCACGAAGATTGTGTGGTGGAATATTCGTTGCCATGCCTACCGCAATACCGGATGTACCATTTACTAAAAGATTTGGAAAACGAGATGGTAATACAACAGGTTCCTTTTCTGTCTCATCAAAGTTTGGTATAAAATCTACTGTATCTTTGTTGATATCACGAAGCATTTCCATTGAAATCTTACTTAATCTTGCTTCGGTATAACGCATCGCAGCAGCTCCATCACCATCGACAGAACCAAAGTTTCCATGACCATCGACCAACGGATATCGTGTAGACCATTCCTGTGCAAGGTTTACCAATGCACCATAAATAGAGCTGTCACCATGTGGATGATATTTACCCATGGTATCACCAACGATACGGGCACATTTACGATGTGGCTTATCCGGACCATTATTTAATTCGATCATTGCATATAAGATTCTTCTTTGTACCGGCTTTAAACCGTCTCTTACATCAGGAAGTGCTCTTGCTGCAATAACGGACATAGCATAATCTATATAGGATGTCTCCATTGTCTTTTTTAAGTCCACCTCATGAACTTTGTCAAAGATATTTTCGTCCATTTTTTACCTCATTCCTGCACACATGCTTACTACTAAACAGATTTCTGACTGTGTGCTTTATCAAAAATCCATTTTCTTATATATCAAGATTTCTAACGTATTTTGCATTTTCTTCAATGAACAATCTTCTTGGCTCTACTTTATCTCCCATTAATGTATTAAATACTACATCAATCTCAGATTCAGATTCTTCATCAATATTGACACGAAGTAAGATTCTCTTTGCAGGATCCATTGTCGTATCCCAAAGCTGCTCGGCATCCATCTCACCCAGACCTTTGTAACGCTGGATCTTGTTGTTGCCATCTCTGCCTATCTCCGTAAGAATATCATTCAGTTCCTTGTCATCATACGCATAGAATACTTTCTTGTTCTTCTCTACTTTATACAATGGCGGCTGTGCCAGATAAACATGATGTTCTCGGATCAGATCCGGCATAAAACGATACAGGAAAGTCAGCATCAATGTTGCAATATGCGCTCCATCGACATCGGCATCGGTCATGATAACAATTTTGTTATAACGCAGTTTCTCGATATTAAAATCTTCTCCGATACCTGTACCAAATGCTGTGATCATGGCTTTGATCTCATTATTTTCCAAAATACGGTCAAGACGTGCTTTTTCTACGTTTAAAATCTTACCACGCAAAGGAAGGATTGCCTGTGTTGCTTTATCTCTTGCTGTTTTTGCACTACCACCGGCTGAATCACCCTCAACGATATAAATTTCACAATTTTCAGGGTTCTTGTCACTGCAGTCAGCTAATTTACCCGGGAGACTTGTACCGTCTAATGCTGTCTTACGTCTGGTCAGATCTCTAGCCTTACGTGCAGCATCTCTTGCTCTTTGTGCTAATAATGCTTTATCGCAAATAATCTTTGCAACTGCAGGATTCTGCTCCAAAAAGTAAGTAAGCTGTTCTGTAACAACAGATTCTACCGCACCTCTTGCTTCACTGTTACCAAGTTTTTGCTTAGTCTGACCTTCAAACTGCGGCTCTGTGATCTTTATACTGATAATCGCAGCAAGTCCTTCTCGAATATCTTCTCCCGAAAGATTGCCCTCTTTTTCTTTCAGAATCTTGTTCTTTTTCGCATAATCATTAAATGTCTTTGTAATTGCGTTACGGAAACCGGTAAGATGCGTGCCACCTTCCGGTGTTGTAATATTATTAACAAAGCTGTATGTACCTTCCTGATAAGAGCTGTTATGCTGCATCGCTACTTCAACATAAATATCATCTCTTTGTCCTTCGCAATAAATGATCTGGTCATACAAAGGATCTTTATGACGATTCAGGTAAGAGACATATTCTTTGATTCCGCCTTCGTAATGAAATTCTCTGACTTTTGGCTCTTCTAATCTTTCATCTGTTAAAACAATCTTGATACCTTTTGTCAAAAATGCCATTTCACGCAGTCTCTGTCTTAAAGTATCAAAGTCATATTCGGTATCTTCAAAAATTTCTTTATCTGGCTGGAATACAACTTCGGTTCCGGTATGATCCGTTGTTCCGATCTCTTTTAACGGATACATTACTTTTCCACGCTCGTATCTTGGATTGTATCCGTTTTTCGTGTTTTCTTTGGATGACATTCTGCGATCACTTTTAATTTATATACTACTTTTCCTCTTTCATATCGCTGACGATAAATTTTACCTTCATGGTAAATCGTAACTTCAAGATGTGTAGAAAGTGCATTTACAACAGAAGCACCTACACCATGGAGACCACCGGATACTTTATATCCGCCACCACCAAACTTACCACCGGCATGAAGAATCGTAAAGACAACTTCAACAGCCGGTAAACCTGCTTTATGGTTGATACCGGTAGGAATACCTCGTCCATTATCTACGACCCTGATAGAATTTCCTTTTTGAATAAATACCTGAATTTCAGTACAATATCCTGCTAATGCTTCATCAACTGCATTGTCTACAATCTCATAGACCAGATGATGCAGACCTCGTGTGGAAGTGCTGCCGATATACATACCAGGTCTTTTACGAACCGCCTCTAATCCTTCTAATATTTGGATCTGATCCGCTCCATATTCTCCATTCACTTCTGTTCCCATATGTTCCTCCATTCCTATGTTATGTACTCTCAAAATTTTATAAATTCCGATAGTACATTGTTACTTACTTTTTATAATCTTCTTAGCACACACATTCAATCCAAATGAATTGATTTTTTTATTAAACTACTCTTTTTCTATAAATACTGTACCTTCTTTTATTCTAAAAATCCTATCTAAAGTCAATCTGCTATCAATAAATTCTTCAATACCCGTGCAGGTAATGATTGTTTGAATATCGTGAATACTATCTAGCAGATAATTTTGTCTGTTGCGGTCTAACTCTGATAAAACATCATCCAATAATAAAACGGGAGAATCTCCGGTCATATTTTTGACGATCTCTATCTCTGCAAGTTTCAGAGAAAGTGCACATGTTCTTTGCTGTCCCTGTGAACCATATTTTCGAATGTCAATATCCTTATTCATAAAACAAAGATCATCTCTATGTGGCCCTACACTTGTAGAGAAAAGTTTTTTATCGCGTTCTCTGTAATTATTTAACTTATTTGCAAATTCATCAATAGTAACATCCGGCTCATAAAGCATTTGTAAATGTTCTTTGTTACCGGTAAGGTTTTCATTTACCTTTGTTACAGTTTCTCCAATTTCCTCAATGAACTGACTGCGTCTTTTTATAATTGATTCACCATATTGTAAAAGCTGCATATCCCATATATCTAAAGTATCTTCTAAAGAAGGCTGAAAACTTATCTGCTTTAACAGTTTATTTCGCTGCATCAGAATTTTGTTATATTCTTTCAGATCATGCAAATAAACCTGATCGAGCTGGCATAATTCCATATCAATAAATTTTCTTCTCTCCGCAGGACCGTTTTTTACAATTCTTAGATCTTCCGGTGAAAAAAATATTACATTTAACAGACCAAGTAATTCGCTGGATCGTTTGATCGGAATTCCATCTATTGCAATTCCCTTGCCTTTGTTCTTTTTTAGATGCATATCAATCCGATGTGTCATTTCTTTTTTGGTCAGATGCAATCTGATATGTGCTTCTTCTTTACCAATGCTGACCAATTCTTTATCTTTGCTTCCTTTATGGGATTTTGTTGTTCCACATACGAAAACAGCTTCCAGCAGATTGGTTTTGCCCTGTGCATTATCGCCATACAATATATTAGTATTTGGATGAAAGTCAATCTTTGCAAATTCATAGTTTCTGAAATTGCCTACTTCTAGAGAATCAACATGCATATATTATTCACCGATTACAGTTACCTGCTGTCCTTTATATTCTACCACATCATTTGGGTAGATTTTTTTTCCTCTGCGGGTATCTATTTCTCCATTGACTTTGACTTCTCCATTTTGAATTACAATTTTGGCTTCTACACCGGATGATACCATATTTGCCAGCTTTAAAAGCTGACCAAGTTTGATGAAATCATCACTAATTACTACTGCTTCCATTTTTACCTCGATTCTTTCTTACATACCATACATTCAAAAAAATATTTATCTTTACAAACTCTGTTTTTTTTATAATGCAGAAAAACTAAGCTTTCTGATTATCATACATTAAAATTAACCGGAAGGATCAGATAAATATAGCTTTCTTCTTTATCTCTGATAAAGCATGGTGCTTTCGGATTGATCATATAGATTGTAATTTCTTCTTCATCTATAACACGAAGAGCATCCATTAAAAATCTTGGATTAAATCCAATCAAGATATCTTTTCCTTCTTTTGTAGCACTAATTTCTTCATCCATAGAACCAATCGATGAATGCATATTAAATCCCATACTATCATCTTTGATATCAATAATAACCGGCTTTTTGTCGGATTCTTTGATCAATAAGGTAGTACGGTCAATACAGTCTAACATTTCTTTTTTGTTTACCGTGAGTTTCGTCTCATAGTCACTTGAAAGCATTTTATCGATTTTATAATATTCTCCCTCGATCAATCTGGAAAGAACGATTGTATTTTCAAATTCAAATAAAGCGTGTTTGTCTGTGAAGTAAATATTTACATCATCATCCATACCACCATTTAAGATCTTGCTGATCTCTATTAAGGTTTTTCCCGGAATAATAACGCTGACTTCGTCATAACTATTTTTAAGTTCGATATTACGGATAGAAATTCTGTGGCCATCCAGAGAAACAACTTTTAATTTATTTCCTTTCACCTCGAGAAGTTCACCTGTCATAACTTTTGTATTTTCATTATCAGAAATGGAAAATACTGTCTGACGGATTACTTCTTTTAGAGAAAACTGTGAAATAGTAATATTATTATTTTTTACAATTTGAGGAAGAAATGGAAATTCTTCCGTTGGTTTTGCAGAAATATTAAATTTAGCTTTTCCTCCACTAATATTCATAACATAATTATCATCTACCGAGATCGTTACTTCATCCGATGGAAGTTTACGAATGATTTCAAAAAAGACTTTTGCATTAATAGCAACGGAACCTTCTTCTATGATCTGACCATCAATGATAGTTTCGATGCCAATCTCAAGATCATTGGCAATGAGTTTGATAATGTTATCTTTTACTTCAAGTACAAGGCATTCTAAGATTGCCATAGTCGATTTACCGGGAATTGCCTTTAAAGCAATATTGATACCTTCGATTAACTTCGATTTATCACAAATGATGTTCATGTGTATAACTCCTTTCAAAAAAGCCAAATAAAAATATATAAATAATTATAGTCATTTTGTCGTAGCAGTAGTATTAGAGGTTGTGAATAAGTTGAAAAGTGGTTCAAGCCCATAATACAAGCTGTTCGAGTGAAAAAAACAACTTAAAAATAATCTGTTGATTTATGTTCAGAAGTACGTTTTTGTTAACAAATCACAAAAACAGAAAAAAATTGTGAATCTGAGTTATCAACCGTTTTTGTTGACATGTTAATTTTAGATTAACAAATTTACACAGCTACTGGGGATCAATCTTTTTCTTCAGAACATCAATATTCTGGATTGTTTCTGCATCATTCTCAGCAATATTATTTTCAATGATCTCTACGCTGTGTAATACCGTAGAATGATGCCTGTTGCCAAGTTTATTGCCAATCTCGGCAAGAGGGCTGGTCGTAAGTTCACGGCATATATACATACAGATATGACGAGGGTATGCGATATTACTGCTTCTTTTATTAGAAAGAATATCTTTAACCGTAATGCCAAAGTGATCTGCTACTGTTTCTAATATATAGTCGATCGTGATAGGACGTTTGATATCTGGGTTGATTTTATCTGATAAAGCTTCCTTTGCGAGATCCATCGTAACTTCCTTACCGCATAAGCTTGAAAATGAGATAACTTTATTAATAGCTCCCTGAAGCTCACGGATATTGGAAATGATATTGCTGGCAATAAAATCAAGGATAGAATCGTCGATATGGATATTTTCCTGATCAACCTTGGAACGCAGGATTGCCATACGGGTTTCATAGGTAGGTGCTTTTACATCCACGGTGATACCCATTTCAAATCGTGAACGGAATCGTTCGTCTAAGGTTGTCATTGTAGAAGGATGCTTATCGGAAGAAATAATAACCTGCTTCTTTGAGTCCGTTAAATGACTAAATGTAAAGAAAAATTCCTGCTGGGTTGCCTCTTTACCGATGATGAACTGGATATCATCAATTAAAAGAACGTCAACGTTTTCTCTGTATTTTTCACGAAAAGCTTTTAATGACTGGGAATGATCGTTGTTACTGCCTCGAACGGCTTCAACGATTTCATTCGTAAATTTCTCGCTTGTAACATAAACGACACGCTTAGAAGGATCGTTTTCTAAGATATAGTTTGCAATCGCATGCATCAAATGTGTCTTTCCAAGCCCGGCACCTCCATAAATATAGAGAGGGTTAATGCTTTCACCAGGCTTTTCAGCTACCTTTAAAGATGCGGCTTGTGCAAAGTCGTTGTTATCACCGACAATAAAAGTATCAAATGTATAATTAGGATTTATATTAGAAGGAATATTTCTTTTTACCTCAGGAGCCTTTGTTTTATTCTCTCTGTTGATAGGATCTAATTCCGATAAAGAAATAAACTTTAGCTGGTAATGTACGCCTGTAATCTCTTCAATAGAAGCAGCAAGAAAAGTGGAATACTTCTTTTGAATAAAAGATTTACTGTCTCCAATCTCTGTGTCATCAATTAAGATTGTCAGCAGATTATCCTGAACAGAATATACATTTAACTTCTTAATAAAGGTACGAAATACTACGTCTGATATAGAAAATGCAATATGCATATGTTCCAAAATCTTGTCCCAATTTTGTTGTAATTCATATTCCAATTTTTTTTCCTCTTTTCTATATTTATTGTAATGTCAGACTATATACCGGTAGAGTTTCTTCTATTATATAGTTACAAAAGAAAAAAACGGTATCTAGAACACAAAATTTAAAATATCATGTAAAGCGTTCAGATGTGCCTGAAATAGAGCCTGTCTATAGGCAACAAATAACACATCATACCTTATCTATTTTATATCAAAATAGGCGAAAATACAAGGAACATATTGGGGATAATTCATATATTAGACTGCTTTTTTAAAAAAAGAGAAAGAAAAACCTGAAATCGCGTTAAAATTGCACCCAAAAGTTTTCAACATAGAAAAAAAGGCAGGAAAAATATCATATATTGGATGTGGAAAAAAATAAGATTGATGAAAAAAAGCGAGTTATCCACAAAAGAAGAAAAAGGAAGGTTATTAAATTAATAACAATTCAAAATCACAAAAAATGGCAGTTTTTCAGCAAAAAAGTGGATAATGTTAATAAAATTGTGGAAAACTAATAACAGTGGTGTTAGTTATAAAAAGTTATAAACAATTTGTGCACAAATTGTTTATAACTTTTTATGGAACATATATTCTATCTACTTATGTAGAATAGCATAAATAAAAGAAAAATTGTGTGATTAGTCTATTGGTGTATTATGTGAATATTAGTATTATCATATTGTAGAATAAAAATATAATGATTTGTGTTTCTACCTATTATAATATGATTTGTTTTTAGTAGAATTGGTAATGTGTATATTTTTAAAATAACAATGAACAAAATGCACATGTGTATAAAATTGTGCATAAGTCACAAAATGATATTGGAATATCCGTATGGCGAAGTTTTTAATAAAGTGGCCTGCATACCAAAATGTCATAGTAATAAAACGCAAAGCAGGATTGATTCAAATAAGATCCGGATTTTATCTAATGACAGGTAAAATGTGACATAATTTTTAAAATGTTATGGAGAATGAGAGAGTTTGTAGGAAAGTGTGAAAAAAGAAACTAATGGAGAGAAAATAATAAGGAGTGTAAAAAAAGCTTGACTATTTTTTACTTTGCTTGTATAATATGAGATACACGTGATTTTGCGTATAATTATTGATGAATTTAAGGAGGTGTATTCACAATGAAGATGACATTTCAGCCAAAGAAGAAGTCTAGAAGTAGAGTTCATGGTTTCAGAAAGAGAATGCAGACATCTAATGGAAGAAAAGTTTTAGCAAATAGAAGAGCAAAAGGAAGACATAAGTTATCTGCATAGGTCGCATTTATGTGGCCTTTTCTTCTATCATAATTTTCTTTTTTATAGAGGGTTTGTTGCATTGAATTCAATTAAAAAAAACAGAGAGTTTTTAAATGTTTATCATCGTGGAAAATCCTATGCTAATAAGTATTTGGTAATGTATGTTCTCAAGAATGATTCGGAGGAGAACAGATTTGGAATTACAGTTAGTAAAAAAGTTGGTAACAGTGTTGTAAGGCATAGGGTTACACGGTTGATAAGAGAAAGTATTCGTTTAAATTTGGAACAGTTTGAAAAAGGGTTTGACATTGTAATAGTAGCAAGAAATACGGCTAAGGAAAGAAGTTATTTTGATGTGGAAAGTGCATTATTACATTTAGGTAGGCTGCACAAAATAGTGATGAGATGATTTTAAATGAAAAAAATAATGATTTTTCTTATAAATTTATATCGTAAGTATATATCTCCCTTAAAAGGAAGACCGTCATGTATCTATACTCCAACATGTTCGCAGTATGCAATACAGGCTTTGGAAAAGTACGGCTTTTTGAAGGGGGGTTTTTTAGCTGTTAAGAGGATTTTAAGATGTCATCCTTTTGCGAAAGGAGGATATGATCCGGTTCCTTAAATTAGAAAGTACCGGAAAAATATTATGATGAGCGCAATATTAACAACTTACCAGGGAGCTTTTTTAGGGCCGATTGCCCGTGTACTCGGAAAGATTCTTGAGGCAATTTATTATGTATTGTCACTTGTAGGAATTGAAAATACAGGTATTTGTATTGTTTTATTTACATTTTTGGTAAATGCATTGATGCTTCCGCTTCAGATTAAGCAACAAAAGTTTGCTAAAATGTCGAATATAATGAATCCTGAAATCATGGCGATTCAGAACAAATATAAAAATAAAAAAGATCAGGCATCCCAGCAGAAGATGTCAATGGAAACGCAGGCTGTATATCAGAAATACGGTGTCAGTCCGGCAAGCGGATGTCTTCCATTGTTGATCACATTTCCTATTTTATTTGCTTTGTATCGTGTTATTTATAATATTCCGGCTTATGTAAATCAGGTATATGATATTTATGCCGGTGTTGCTGGAAATTTAAAAGATTTAGATATTACGGTAGCACAGTTAGCTGACTTTATGAAAACAAAAACTTATGTAGTAACAAATGCGGTAAATGATGCTGCGAAAACTGCTGCAAAGACGGATATTAAATGTTATATAGACGTCATCGGTCAGTTTAACCAGGAGGCCTGGGACAAGTTAAAGAATATGGATGTGATACAGAATGCGAAAGGTGCAAAACAAGTATTAAAGGAAATTACAAGTACATCAACGCGTGCAGCATCAATTAATTCTTTTTTTGGAATGAACATTGCAGATGCACCTAAAGTCCCATTTGTTGGTGGAAACGCTTTGACACTTGGTTTCAGCATTCCTGTTTTTTCTGTAATTACACAGATTATAAGTACAAAGTTAAGTATGGCAGGTACACCACAGCAGAATATGCAGGATAATCCTACTGCAAATTCTATGAAGACAATGAATACGGTAATGCCATTTGTAACAGGTGTTATGTGTTTTATGTTCCCAATCGGTGTTGGTTTATACTGGGTAGCCGGTAATGTATTTAGAATTTTTCAGCAGCTTTTCATTAATCTGTATTTTAGTAAAGTAGATATGGAAGAAATGTTAGCAAAGAATGCCGAAAAAGCCAGAGAGCGTATGATCAAGCGAGGTATTGATCCGGATAAGGTTCAGAATTATGCTAAGACGAAGACAAGCACAATCAACAAGAATACAGGATCACAGCCTAAGAAGAATACAGCAAATGTAAATAAAGCTGTTAATAAGGCAAAGAAGAGCGATTATAAGCGTCCTGAAAATTCAAAATACAAAGAAGGCAGTATTGCGGCATATGCAAATATGTTAAACCGTGATAAATCGCAAGATACAAAGAAAAATTAGAAAAATTTGTCATAAACATGATCGAATAGTCTTTATAAAGTGAAGTTGAAATGCAAACTGGAGATTTGCATGGAAAAAGCAGTTATAGATAATACAAAATGTGGACAAGTATGTACGAAAAAGGAGAGATATATAATGGAATGGAAAGAGTTTTCAGCTAAAACAACAAATGAAGCATTAACAAATGCATTGATCGAATTTAATACATCAAGTGATAAAGTAGAATATGAAGTGGTAGAGAAAGAGTCTTCTAAGCTTCTTGGTCTGATCAACAAGCCTGCCATCATCCGCGTACGTTTGAAGATGGGATATGAAGAAATTGCAAAAGATTTTTTAGTAAAAGTATTTCATGCAATGAATATGGAAGTTGAAGTAGAAGCCATTTATCATGAAGATGAAAATACGATGGATATCGAGCTGACAGGAAACGAAATGGGAATCCTTATCGGTAAAAGAGGAAATACATTGGATTCTTTGCAATATCTTGTAAGCCTTGCTGTAAACCGCAATTCAGAAAGTTATATTAAAGTAAAACTTGATACAGAAAATTATCGTGAGCGTCGTAAAGAAACACTGGAAAACCTTGCTCATAATCTTGCTCATAAAGTAAAAAGAATTCACAAACCGGTTTATTTAGAGCCTATGAATCCTTATGAGAGAAGAATTATCCATTCTGCATTACAAAAAGATAAATATGTAGAAACACATAGCGAAGGAGAAGAACCATATCGTAAAGTGGTTATTACCTTAAAAGACGGCGTTGATACCGGTTATGAAAATCGTGGAAGATATTCTCGTAATCGTTCCTATGGAAAGAATAATTATCGCAAACCATATAATAAGAAAAATGCATATAACAGAGATGAAAGTGTAGAAGAGACAGTTTCAACAGATGTAGAAGCATAGTCAGGTCTGCATAAAACAATCCGAATCAAAAAGTATGTGTTTGATGAGATGGTAAGGGGGCTGGAAGACAGCTCCCTTTTTTGTGAAATAGGAAAAAGACTTTTTGTGTATTGGAGGAAGTTCAATGGAATTTGATACAATTGCCGGTATTGCCAGTGGAATGGGTGGAGGAATTGGAATTATAAGAATCAGTGGGCCGGAAGCTTTAAAAGCAGCCGGTGCTATCTTCCAGACAAAAAAATATCTGAAAGATCCAAAGAAAGAATGGGATCAGGCTTATTTTGAAAAAAAAGAGACACACACGATCCATTATGGAATGATCGTCAATGAAGATGGATCGATGTTAGATGAAGTAATGGTTCTTTTGATGAAAGCTCCCAAAAGTTACACTTGTGAAGATGTTGTTGAAATTGATTCTCATGGTGGTCCTTTTTTGGTACAAAAGATTCTAAAGAGAATATTGCATCAGGGTGTCAGATTAGCAGAACCCGGAGAATTTACAAAAAGAGCTTTCTTAAATGGACGTATTGATCTTGCACAGGCTGAAGCCGTTATGAAGATGATATCTTCAAAAGGAGAATTTGCGTTAGAAAGTGCAACGAAACAGTTAGAAGGACGTGTCTCAGGATATATTGAAGAAATCCGACAGGAAATTTTGCATAATATGGGATATATTGAAGCAGCATTAGATGATCCTGAACATTATGAACTGGATGGATTTTCAGAAAAATTGCATGAAATGCTTCAAAAAGAATGTAATCGTTTGCAAGAGCTTCTGGATAATTTTGAAAATGGACGAATGAAGTCAGAAGGTATCAATACTGTAATCGTCGGAAAGCCAAATGCCGGAAAATCATCTTTAATGAATCTTTTGCTTGATGAAGAAAGAGCGATTGTTACAAATATAGCCGGAACAACGCGTGATATATTGGAAGAAACCGTTCATATAGGTAATATTGTGTTGAATTTAGTAGATACGGCAGGAATTCATGATACAGAAGATATTGTGGAACATATGGGTGTTGAAAAGGCAAAAGAATATCTTGGACAGGCTGATTTTATTATTTATGTTGTGGATGCAAGTATTCCTCTGGACGAAGCAGATCATAAGATTATAGACCTTCTTTCAGATAAGAAAGGAGTAATCTTAAAAAATAAATCAGATTTGGAAAAGAATCTTGATGACAAAGAACTTGAACAAAAATTGCATTGGGATTGTATTGATTTCTCAAGCAAAACGACAAAGGGACTTTCGAAACTGGAAAAATATATTACAGATTCTTTCTTAGAAGGAAACATTTCTTATAATGACCAGATTTATCTGACCAGTGTAAGACATCGTGATGCGGTTGAAAAAGCAGTAGTAAGTTTAAAACAGACAATGCAGACGATTGAAGATGGAATGCCGGAAGATCTGTTTATTATTGATATGATGGATGCTTATGAAAAGTTGGGACTGATCAATGGAGAGACAGCTTCGGAAGATCTGGTCAATAAAATATTTAAAGAATTTTGTATGGGAAAATAAGTGTCAGATGGGAAAAGGAGTATGAATAATGTCTTATATATATGAAAGTTATGATGCTGTTGTGATAGGAGCCGGTCATGCAGGATGTGAAGCAGCATTGGCTCTTGCGCGGCTTGGTTTTCGTACTTTGGTCTTTACGGTCAGCATTGACAGTGTTGCAATGATGCCGTGCAACCCAAACGTTGGCGGAAGCTCAAAAGGACACCTGGTTCGTGAAATAGATGCTCTGGGTGGAGAAATGGGTAAGAATATTGATAAAACATATATCCAGTCTAAAATGTTAAATATGTCAAAAGGACCTGCAGTTCATTCTTTGCGTGCACAGGCAGATAAGAAGGATTACAGCCGGTCAATGCGTATGGTTTTGGAAAATACAGATAATCTGACGATCAAGCAGGGTGAAGTTGCAAAAATCCTTGTAGAGGATGGAAAAGTTACAGGTGTTGTTACTGCTTCCGATGCACAATATCCTTGCAAAGCTGTTGTTATGTGTACGGGAACTTATCTGAATGCCCGTTGTGTCTATGGTGATGTCAGTAATTATACAGGACCAAACGGATTATCGGCAGCCAATCATCTGACACAGTCTTTGTTAGATCTTGGCGTTGATATCAGACGGTTTAAAACAGGTACACCGGCTAGAGTAGATAAAAGAACGATTGATTTTAGTAAAATGGAAGAGCAGTTTGGTGATGAAAAAGTTGTTCCTTTTTCGTTTACAAATACACCGGAAGATATTGAGAAAGAGCAGATTTCCTGCTGGCTTACTTATACAAATGAGAAGACACATAAGATTATTATGGATAATATTGACCGTTCGCCTCTCTATTCAGGAAATATCAAAGGCACAGGTCCACGTTATTGTCCATCAATTGAAGATAAAGTAGTACGTTTTGCTGATAAGAATCGTCATCAGGTTTTTTTGGAGCCGGAGGGTAATTATACAAATGAAATGTATGTGGGAGGTATGTCAAGTTCTCTGCCGGAAGATGTTCAGGAGAAAATGTACCGCTCGGTACCGGGGCTTGAACATGCAAAGATTGTAAGAAATGCGTATGCAATTGAATATGATTGTTTAGATTCTTTGGAACTTTTACCAACTTTAGAGTTAAAAAAAGTAAAAGGTCTTTTTAGTGCCGGACAGGCAAATGGAAGTTCCGGTTATGAAGAAGCTGCTGCACAGGGACTTGATGCTGGTATTAATGCTGCAAGAAAATGTTTTGACAAAGAACCATTGATCTTAGATCGTTCGCAGGCTTACATAGGTGTACTGATCGACGATTTGATTACAAAGGGAACGAATGAGCCGTATCGAATGATGACATCACGCGCAGAATATCGTCTGCTCTTAAGACAGGATAATGCAGATATTCGTTTGACCGGCATTGGTCATGATATTGGTTTGATATCCGATGAACGATATGATAAATTATGTAAAAAAATGGAACTGATTAAAAAAGAAATTCAACGCTTGGAAAAAACTACAATCGGTGCAACAAAAGAAGTACAGAAATTCTTGGAAAAAAACGGAAGTACACTTTTGCAATCCGGTGCAACATTAGCTGAGCTTTTGAAAAGACCGGAATTGTCATATGATCTTCTTGCAGAAATTGATACAGACAGAGAAAGCCTTCCGGCAGATGTCTGTAATCAGGTTAATATTAACTTAAAATACGATGGATATATCAAGAGACAGGAACGACAGGTTGCCCAATATAAAAAGCTGGAAAATAAGAAAATACCGGAAGATATTGATTATGATGACGTATACAGTTTGAGAAAAGAAGCAACGCAAAAATTAAAGGAGTTTCGTCCTGCTTCTGTCGGACAGGCATCCCGTATTTCAGGTGTATCACCGGCTGATATTTCGGTGCTGCTCGTTTATCTTGAAAGAAAGTAGGGAAGATGGTGTAAAACGAGTTTGATGAGTCGGGATTGACTGAGCTGGAAGCGAGGGGTGCTTCTTGTATGAAGGGCAAGAAGATGGAACATAAAAGGAGTTTGATAAATCGGAATTTTACAGCGAGGTGAAAATAATGGAATTTTTGGATAGTGAAATGATGAAACGTTTTATGCATAGTGCGCCTGTTAATATATTTTTTAAGGATACGGAATGTAGATATTGTTTTGCTTCAGAGATCTGTAACCTGATTTCTATTGGGAAAAATGGAAGTATCGTAGGAAAAACAGATCTAGAGGTTCAGAAGTTTCCAAAAATGGGAAAAATGTATTATGAGGATGATAAAAAAATATTGGCTACGGGGGAAGACAGCCAGTATATCAGTGAATTTCCGATGGAAGATGGAGAGTCACTGTATTTTGAGATAAAAAAGAGTGCAGTACGGGATGAAAATGGTAATATCATCGGAATCGTAGGAATTGTTGACAATGTTACGGAACGTGTTCGTTTGGAGAAGAAGGTGGAAGAGCTTTCCATCATAGATGGCCTGACAGGTGTGTATAATCGTAACTATCTGAAATACAGAGTAGAGGAAAAGAAAAAGAAGCTGATTTTTCCGTTTACAGTGATTATGTCCGACTGTAATTATCTGAAGAAAGTAAATGACCAGTACGGTCATGAATATGGTGATATTCTGCTTAAAATCGTAGCAGAAACCTTGAAGGAAGAAATGCCGGAAGATTCTCCGGTTATCCGAATGGGTGGAGACGAATTCATGATTCTGTGTAATGGGATCACAGAAGAAAAAGCCTCCGAGCTGATGGCAAATATCCGGGAAAGTCTGAAACGAAAAAGCAAAGAAAAGATTCCGTTAAGTCTGGCAATGGGTAGCTATACCGTACAGAGCAAAGAGTTTTCCTTTGAGGAAGTATGCCATGAAGCCGATTTGCGGATGTATGCAGATAAAAAAATGTTAAAAGCTGACGAAAGTACAGAAATCACAGAATAACTGCATCAGTTTGTGAAAAATCGCAATTTTGGAGAGTCATCGTTATGATTAGAAAATTTCAAAGAGATGATATAAACAAAGTTGTGGATATATGGTTGAATACAAATATAAAGGCACATAATTTTATCCCCTCCCAATACTGGAAAAGCAACTTCAAATCAGTAAAAGAAGCACTGTCACGATCAGAGGTTTATGTGTATGAGTATGATACAGAAATACAGGGCTTTATAGGCTTAAATGATGAATATGTTGAGGGTATTTTTGTTTCTGGTGAAATGCAATCGCAGGGTATAGGTAAAATTCTGCTGAATTATGCAAAGGATAAAAGGAATAAGTTGCACTTGAACGTATACCAAAAGAACGCACGGGCAATATCTTTTTATAAGAGAGAAGGATTTGAGATTCAGCATAGTGGCTTAGATGAGGCTACCGGAGAAAAAGATTATGTAATGACATGGCAATACAAATAGAAATTCCAGCTTGTAGAATTAAGAAAATCGAAATTTTACGAAGTATTGTAGTAATATATATTTGTGGAACGGGAGGTGTATTCATGAAGAACATTGATATACATGGTATGACCAATATGGAACTTATTCGTGGAGGAATCGCCGAATGGTACTGGGCAACGGACTATATTCACGGCGATCTCTATGAGGCAGAAGAACTATTCCGACAGGGACACCTTGTGCGGAGCAACCGTTTGTATCTTATCCATTACCCAGACGGCATGATTTATGAGCCTGTGCATTCTGCAGACGGACAATATCTTGGCACACCAGTGTATGATGGCAGTTCTGTTGTGCTACTGGTAGTGAGCTTTACAGAGAGTGTTATCCGCATCATGAGGTTCTTGCATCAACAAGTGGAAGTACAGGAAGTAGCGCGGCTACCGTTATCTGCAGTGAAGGACTGCTACAATCTGATGCTTCATACATCACCGTTATCGCTGACTCGACAGCCAAATGACGGTACATTCGAGATTATCTGGCCAGAACATGTACGATTCGCAATCAATGATAGAGAAGCGCTTAATTTCCGTGATGGAGACAAACTTTACTTCAATGTTTGGTATGAAGACCCAGACTATCGTGAAGAAACGGTGGTGCGTTCTCTGCATGACGGCACGATTCTGGAAAGGTTTCCGGGGGATATTCGTATTATGCCGAACGGGGAAAGATGGCTTATAAAATAGTTTTTGACGAAAAATTATTGTCATGTCTAAAAATTAGTATTTGCAGAATTGATAGAGAAGAAACATATAAAACAATAAATATGGTCAAAAAAACATCGACATCCGACCTACAGCACGTTATAATATAGTTGATCTAATAAGAAAACCAAGTGATCATTGTTACGAAGCTGAATCGTAATGGTGGCCAACTGAGTGAACTCGATGGAACGGAATGGTTATATCCTCCGGGTGCTCCGAGCACCGGACGAGCACCGAAAGGTGCTTTACAGAGATGAAAACAGGTTTTCTTATTTTGACAGGGAGTAACAGAATAGTTAGGAAAACCAAGGATTTCCTTGACTTAGGTTGACTAATCATTGTATGTATATACAGTGGTATCTCGAGCTCCTAAGACTCTATTGTGGGTTCGATTCCTATAGGAGACGCTCATTTTTAGCGGTAATGAAGATAGTTTCATTGCCGCTTTTTTCATGCAGAATTGTAATTTCAGTGACAAATTTGTCAGCGAAACAAGGCTGAAAATACTGATTTTGTCAGCGGGGATGGATGCTTGTCACCAATTCACACTTTCCTAGCCGTCACCCAGAGGGATTAACTACAGTGTAGGATGAGTTTTAGGGTGTAAAATTAGGAAAAGCAGTGAAACAAAACACTATATTCTTGTCTGTGATATCAGGCCTGTCGGAAGAGTCCGTTCAGATTAGATAAATACAATCTATTCTGGACGGGCTTTTTTGCGTTCAGAGAAAGGAAGTTGCCTATGGAAGAAAAGAAGGAATTGCTGGATCAGGATGAAAGAGTTGTAGAGATTGAGCTGGAAAGACTTCGGGGATTTGTAAACCATGCTTTTGATTCCATATAGGTATTGAATAAGAGGTACTGATATGAATATACAGATATTTGGAAAAAAGAAATGCAATTGCATATGGCGCATACATAATAATCTCCATTCCGCCGCCAAGCGGCGGCACAAATAGTAACGAAAGTGTTTTACGCCTTTAAGCTTTCGTGCTACAATTAACTCAATTATTAAGGCATCCCGGCATCAATATCAGATGCACCCACCCGTTTTACTGTTGATGTGCAGGTGCGCCTCTTTTCTTAGGTGGGAATACCATTAAATAGGTTCACTATGTGAGCCTTCTTTTTGTGTCTAATCCACGTTTTTTGCTTGATTTACTTTCTTTCACACTAAAACCTCCAGAATAAGTAGTGTTAATAATTACATCTACCTATTCGGAGGTGCATTAGCGTCATAATTCCGATTGCGGAAGAGACTGGAAAATGTTATTCTTATCATAGGCAGTGGAGCCTTCTTAGTTCAGTTGTTTCGTGTGGTAACTTAACAATAACGGATTATGAAAAGTAATTCCACTGCTTTTTAATAAGAATAAAACTGCGCCACAGCCTTGGCAGGCCATCGCGCAGCGATTTTGTTCAATCGAAAGTTGTGGAGGTGAAATGAATATGATGATGTTCTTAAAATTAAGAAATATCTGAGTTCATAGAACTATGTTAAATAGTTTTATGTATAGGCAGAACCCGAAAAACTATTTAATAAAGGAGATTGTGCAATGATATTTCAAGATAATGTAATCAAAGAGTACTTAAAAAATGTTTATTTTATAACGGGAACACCTTGTGGAGGAAAGACAACCGTTTCACGTGCGTTGGCGGAAAAGTATGGATTTGAACTATTTGATGTTGATGAGAGATTCGACGAGCACAAAAAAATGTCGAACCCATTATTTCAGCCTGCGATGAATACGTATTTTAACAGTGCAGATGAATTTTTTGGAAGAACAGTTGAAGAATATAAGAATTGGCTGTTGAATAATACTCGTGAACAGTTAGAGTTTGTTCTTCTTGATTTGATTCGTTTATCAGAAAATAAGAAAGTTTTGTGCGATTGTCATCTTACAGTTGCTCAGGCACTCGCTTTTTCTGAACCAGCGAGAGTTGTTTTTCTCATAAAAGACCCATCTAATCTTGTTGATGAATATGGTAATCGACCAGATCATCAGGGATTTTTTCAGTACTTAAATTCAGCGACTGATATAGAAAAAGCCAAACAAACTGTGAATATTACCTTATATGAACTCAATGTAAATCGCATAGAGGAGATTAAAAGCAGTTCTTTCTTTTGGATAGAGAGAACTGTGGATAGTACAGTTGAGAGTACATTAACTTGTGTCGAAAAACATTTAGGTTTAATATAGTTGAAGAAAGACATTCGATTATAGCACATTTTGTTTAATGAATTAGTGCCACAAATTGAGAAGTATTCTTGATTTGTGGCATCTTAATAAGGTAGAATAAAGGAATAAAAAGAATCTTAATTCTGTTAAACGCTATTGACAACTTTCAGTTTATTGGGAAGGCGCAGAGAACGAAAAATCGATATTTGTGGAGGTAAAGAGTGTATGAAAAAGGAACTGCGTATTCTGGTTATTTTAAT
>ENA-ORIC01001418-ORIC01001418.1-human-gut-metagenome-genome-assembly--contig:-NODE-1418-length-23104-cov-4.454510_pt1 | contig 23104 bp, 20 predicted proteins | sample MGYA00243023_ERZ508732 | MGnify/ENA primary metagenome ERZ508732 (study PRJEB26277, sample SAMN04329767) | human gut metagenome | biome: human-associated habitat | host: Homo sapiens | place: USA...
ATCTTTTCGAGAAATTCCCGCTTGTGCGTTTTTACTTCTTTTAATTCGTCGTGTATGAACGACAGGCTCATTTGTTTATTCATGAATTTATTATACCACTTTTTTCACAATTTTTCAAGACCCTTGGTTTTATGCGGTGTTGCCTTAAATATTAAGGATCCCCGACAAATTATATGGCAAAGTCCATAGGGTTGTCGGGGGTCTTTTGCAAAATAAGGTATTCCGCTATCAATATTGCCGCGTCTGATAGTATGTCATGTCCGGCGCGGCTTGTCATATCCCTGAAAACTGAATTACACGGAGGATGTCATGCGATGAAATGGGCACATTCGATTGGTCTTATAGCAATATCCCTTATCATGAGTTCACTTGCAGCCTGTGGGAGCGCCGCGCCGGAAGGTCCGGTCACGACGTCCGCAGGCGATACGACGACAGAGGCGCCCGTCGACACGCGCACTGAGCTTGAAAAGCTCGAAGGCGCGGATTACGACGGGTATGAGTTCGGTATCCTGCTCAACAACCAGGACGACAGATTCGTCGACGTGATGACGGTCGGCGAGATGAACGGCGACATCATGAACGACAACGTCTACAAGCGGAACCTCGCGGTGCAGGAGAAGTACGGCATCGTGATAAAGACCGAACAGGACGAGTTCCAGAAGGTCAACGAAACCTGCAAGACGAGCGTCATGGCGGGCGACAACGAGTATGATCTCTATTTCTCGAACTGCTATGCGACGGGGCTTGCCTCAGCGGGTTACCTTTATGAGCTCGGAGGGCTGCCGGGAATCGATCTGTCGAATCCCTGGTGGGACCCGGCGGCGCTTGAACAGCTTTCGGTCGGGGGAAAGATTTATCTCGCGACCGGTGATATAAGTCCGACGTCGCTCATGACCTCTTCCTGCATGGTCTTCAATAAGCGTCTGCTCGATTCTGTGCAGATGGAATATCCTTACGAGGCGGTGAAGCAGGGAAAGTGGACGCTCGATATGCTCGCGGAGCTGACGAGCGACCTGTCGCGGGACATCAACGGCGATTCGTCGATGACTCTCGAGGATGATCTTTTCGGGTACACGAGCTGGATGTGTGACAGTCCGTACTCTTTCTTCTACGGCGCGGGCGGAACGCTTTCGGTCAAGAACAGCGAGGATGTGCCGGAAGTGTCGTATGACATGGACATGATCACCGAGGTCTACGACAAGATTTACCGGATAATCATCACGAACAGATCATACTTCGTTACGGACGCCGCGAAATACCCGACGTTCTACGAGTGCTTCTCGGACGGAAAGGCGTATTTCTCCGAGATGACGCTTCAGAAGATAGAGATGTTCCTCAGAGACATGAAGGACGACTTCGGAATAATCCCGATACCGAAGCGGAACGAGACGCAGGAGAACTACATCGCGTGCGTCAACGGCGCGGGCGGATTCGTGGTCGTCCCGGCGAACGCCGAGAACCCGGAGCGTACCGGACGTGTAATGGAAGCGCTCGCCGCCGGAGCGTATGACGGCATCACACCGGAGCTCTACGACGTCATAACGAAGACAAAGGTCGCGAGAGACGAGGAGTCGGCGGAGATGGTCGACCTGATAATCGAGCACCGCGTCTTTGACCCGTACTATATAAATCTTGTGAAAAACTACGACTTCATGCAGTCCGCCCTGTCATCGAAGAAAGAGAGCGTGACGTCGGTACTCGAGTCGGGAAGGTCGGCGGCGGAGCAGGCTATGGCAAAGCTTGCCGAAACGTACGCGGAGAACACCAAGTAATAAAAAAACAGACCGTCGTCGGCGGTCTGTTTTTCGGTGATTATTCGGTTTTTCCGGTGGAGCCGCTCTCTGACGGAGCCATGTTTTCCTCTGTCTGGAGTCCGACGCGGCGGATTTTCTTCGAGGTCGTCTTTTCGAATTCTGTGCTTCTGAGCTTTATCTTGAGAACCTTCTTGTAGGACGGGAGTGTCTTGTTGAGATCCTCGACGGCGTTCTTGATCATCGTGTTGCGCTCCTCGACCGACTTGCCGGCGAGAAGCTCCTCGTTCGGGTAGATCTCGGCACAGAGCGCTGTTTCCTCGCCGCTCTCGTTTCTGACGGCGTAGACCACGACCTCGCTGACGTACGGGATGTTCTGGAGATAGCCCTCGATTTCCTCAGGGTAGACGTTCTTTCCGTTCTTGAGAACGATGAGGTTTTTCTTTCTGCCGGTGATGAAGAGCTGTCCCTCGTCGTTGAAGCGGCCGTAGTCTCCGGTGCGGAACCAGCCGTCCTCGGAAAGAACCTCGGCGGTCGCCTCCGGCTTCTTGTAGTAGCCCATCATGACGACGTCGCCTTTTACGCAGATCTCGCCCTCGCCGTCCTCGTTCGGCTCGTCGATCTTTACCTCACAGCAGGGGAGGCTCACGCCGACCGAACGGTAATCCGAGTAATAATCGCGGTTGACCGAGACGAGCGGTGAGCACTCGGTGATTCCGTAGCCGTTGATCAGGTTTATTCCGACGGCGTCGAAGAATCCGGCGAGCTCGGGTCTTATCGGCGCGCCGCCGCAGACGAGCTTTATGATCTCGCCGCCGAAGACGTCGTGGACCGACTTGAAGAGGGTCTTTCTCATGTCGATGCCGACCTTGCGCATCGCGTTCGACGTCTTTATGAGCTTTTCAAACGCTTTTGCCTTGCCCTTTGCCTCGATGCCGGACATTATCTTCTTGTAGAGGTTTTCGACGAACAGCGGCACGAGAAGGATATAGTCCGGTTTGAAGAATTTCATGTTCTCGGCGACGTGCCTGAGACTGTCATTCACGCAGATCGTCGAGTGGTGATGGAGCGAAACGAGTATTCCGCAGACCGCCTCATAGGTGTGGTGATACGGGAGCACCGACAGACATCTCTCGAATACTGTCGAGACCTCAAGTCCGTAATAGACGCTTGAGACAAGGTTGTGCTGTGAGAGCATGACACCCTTCGCGATACCGGTCGTTCCGGAGGTGTAGACGAGCATTCTCAGGTCCTCGTCCTTCGGCTCGAGCGACGTAAAGGCGTTGTCTCCGGCTGCTAAAAGCTCCTCACCGTGCGATATGACGCTCTTCATAGAAATGAAGCGTCCGCCCTCGTCCTCCGCGTTCATGTCGATCCCGACGAAATACTTTATCCACGGGAGCTTGTCGGCGGCGTCGCGGAACTTCTCCTCGTAGTGCGACGAGAAGAAGACGACCTTCGAGTCGGAGTGCGCGAGGATATTCAGTATCTCCGGGAACGGGAGCTCCTTGTCGACCGGCACCCAGACGCCCTCGGTGCAGAGGATGGTGAGATACGCGAGTATCCATTCGTAGCGGTTCTCGGAGACCATCGCGACATGGTCGGCGGTGATACCGAGCGCGGCGAGCCCTGTGCCGAGGCATCCGACCTCATGTCTGAATTCGTGGTAGGTCACGTCGCGGGTCTGCTTCTCAGCAAAGTTCGTGTAATAACGGATGGCTGTCTTGTCGCCCGCTTCTTCATCGGCGCGGCAGAGCATATCCTTGAAGTCAGTGAAGCGCTCTACCTCGTAGAGCGGATAATTCTTATTTTTTGCCATGATAAAACCTCTTATATATGTGATTTTTTGTAATATGGGCAATCATAGTCCTGGTATAACCTCTTTGTGTCCGGATTTCTGAAAAAGTTACAGAAAACCGAAAAAAATCTTCTGAGTTTTTTTCGTGTTGAGACAGCTGCGTACACTGAATGTTCACAAATGTGTGCTATAATGTCTGTAGCGGCGGTCAGCCGCATTATCACAGTGTGATTACGAGGATAATATATATGCCGAACCATTTCGATTACGAGATTCGTACGCTTAACACGGATGATGTCGATCAGTATAACGCGCTTTTACGCTATTCGTTTCAGGTTACCGAGCAGGAGCTCGCTGAGACCGGCTGGCAGGACGACGAGATAAAGCAGTCGAAGTTCCCGGTGCTCGAGCGCGCGGACGTGCTCGGGTGCTTTGACGGGGACACGCTGATCTCGCAGTTCGCGGTCTATCCGCTCAAGATGAACGTCTACGGCGCGGTCTTCCCGACCGGGTTTGTCACGAGCGTCTGCACATATCCGGAGTACACCGGGCACGGTATAATGAAGCGTCTGATGCTCCAGAGCCTGACGAATATGCGCGGCAAGGGGCAGTCTCTCGCGCTGCTCTATCCGTACTCGATACCGCTCTACCACCGTCTCGGCTGGGAGATCGTCTCGAACAAAATTTCATATACGATAAAGGACAGGCAGATACCGGAAAAGGCGTCGGCGCCCGGCTATGTAAGGCGTGTCAAGTGGGAGAACACGGATTTCAAGAATCTCCACTCCGCGTTTGCCGCTGTGACGCACGGGTGTCTGTTCAGAAACTCGCTCGCGTGGGAGGAGTACTGGCGCTGGGACGAGGACGACACTAACGTCGCGGTCTATTACTCGGAGCATGACAAGCCCTGCGGATATATGGTATACCTCATAAAGACGGATATCATGTATATAAAGGAGATGATTTTTCTGAACCGTGAGGCGCAGCTCGGTCTGTGGGAATACATACGCGCGCATGAGTCTATGATCGACGAGGTGAGGGGAAACACCTTCTTCAGCGAGCCGATAGCGTTCGAGATGGACGACGGCGACATACGCGAGATGATAAAGCCGTACTGCATGGGAAGGATAGTCGACGTCGTGCAGTTCTTCGAGAAATATCCGTGCGACCCGGACGAGAAGCCGGTGAAGATCGCGTTTGAGCTCGACGACAATATGCTCGAGTGGAACAACGGGACCTTCGTTGTCAGGTTCGAGAACGGTCACTGCCACGTCTGCCCGCACGGCACGCACGCCGATTACTCGGTGAAGATGAACATAGCGACGCTGACGGCGCTGCTGCTCGGATACAAAACGGCGGAGAGACTTTACGAGCTTGAGCGGATATCCGGAAGCGAGAGCGCGATAGAACGTCTCGACGACGTTCTCTTTCACAAGATACCGTACATTTCGGACTATATATAGTCAGACCCGCGTATCTTGGCATCCAGCCGCCGTCGAGAACGCCCGAGTTTCTCGAAAACTGAGAGAGCCGCCGTCCGGTGCGGAGTTGTCAACCGAGCCGGACAATACCTATGAAACAAAAAAGCAGGCTGTCGTGCGGACACGGCAGCCTGTAAGTTATTTTATTCGTTTATTTGGAATTGATAGCTTCCATTACCTTGTCTATCTCGGCAACCGTTGAGTCCTTGTAAGTAGCAACGATCGATGAGGCTCCGCCCTGTCCACTCGTGATTGCATTTGCAAGACTGCTTCTCAGTTTTTCTCCGAGACCGAACGCGTAAGCGGTGTAGTAGGTTCTCGAATCACGGATTATGTCAAGCATCTCACTTGTCTCATCGTCACGGATGTGCTTGAGCTGGAGTACAACATCATAGTACTTCGGGACTATATCCCGATACGAAAGATAGGACATAGCATCAAGGATGATCGCCGTCTCATCAAGCTTGGTATTCGTTACCGGAATTGTCAGGAAGTAAGTCCAGACCGCAACAGGGCTGACGTAATCGTCATTCTCATCATACTTCGGCATCGGTACGATTCCGTAGTCGTCCTTCATATCAGAGAACTTTCTTCCGCCGTCTCCACCCTTGATCTCCATGGCACAGAACATCGAACGTCCGGCTGCGAACACCATCTCGTAGTGGCTTCCGTTTGTCTTGTCGTTGGAGAAGAAGGCAGTTCCTTTCTCGCCGAAGACCTTTGTCAGCTTGTCTGCAACGTCGTAGAAATTACCCGTACCTGCCATCAGAGTCGCTTTGCCATCTTCAAACTTTATCTGCTTGTTTCCTGTGCAGACGAATGCCTGAGTGATGAAGTCAGGCTGCATCGAGGTGAAGCCGTAGATTGAATTTCCGTCCTTGTTCCAATCCCAGCTCTCGTCGCCGTTCAGATTCGCGCCGACCGATATGTACTTGTAAAGCTCGTCAAATGTCCACTTGCCAGCTTTGACTGTGTCGTATGGTAGGTCAAGCTGATGATCTTCAATCATCCGACGGTTGAAATAGAGGCACCACGACATCTCAAAATTGTGGAGCGTCAGATCGCTGCTGGCAAAATAGAGCGCCTTGTCATTTCCGACATATGCGTCCGCCATGACATCTTGATCCCACCACGGCTGGTCGAACTGGAACCCCGATTCCTGCGAGAGATCCTGAAGCACTCCTTCGGTGATAAGCGCACCCATATTGTAAGTGAGTATATAAGCCGCGTCACAGATATCGTCTCCGGCGGCAACGGCCGTTTTTACCGCTGTGGCAACGTCAGATTCGCGTCTTTCTACGATTTTGACGTTGAACTTATCTTCGATCGTGGCGTTTCTCTCCCACGTAGCGTCGTTGATGATGTCGCCGTTCTGGCTCTCGACCCAGATGTCACGGTAGGAATCGCCTCTCGTTCCCATTTCACCCCACTGAAGGAAGACGAATTCATCGCCGTTCATGTTGAGTTCAGGAAAGGAGTATTCAGCGTTTGTGTCTGTTTCTGTAGTTGTCTCGCCCGAGATCGTGGTTTCGGTCTGAGTCTGGGACTCTGATCCGCACGATGTGCAGGACATCAGGAGAAGTGCCGCAAGAATGAGTGTGAGTTTGTTTTTCATAAGAAAAAACTCCTTTTTTATAATACTATTGACATTATAACGCAAATAGTGTATAATATCAATGACAATAACGGAAATATTGGTGACAGAAAAGGAGATTCGGCATGGAATGGGAATATGAGGAATGGCGTGATAAAATAGTCATACCATATTGTGAGTTTGACAGTGATGACGGCGGGAAAAAATATTATATCAGACGCCCGCACCTGCATCACAATATCGAGCTGCTGTACGTTATTGAGGGCGGACTGGGGCTCGACCTTCTGAGCGTCGACGGTGAGGAGACCCGGATGGTGCTGCGTGAGAACGACGTTATCGCGATTAACTGCAATATCATCCACGCTACTTCGCCGAAAAACAGTGTTGCCTATTACGTCGGTTTTGTTCCCCCGAAATGCCTTATGACGCCTCTGCATATTGATATCGGTAAGACATACATGAAGCCGTATCACGATGAAAACAGGCTTCTGCGCCCGTTTTTCGACAATATGGCGATGTTCTCGCGCGGAGAGGGCGGACCGGCGGAAAAGGACGCTCTTATGACCTCGCTCGCGAACAGCGTTATGGCTATACTTCTTCCGCGCATGAGCGAGGGGTTGGCGGAGCTGCGCGGGAGCACGGTCTGGACGGATATGCTGACATACGTCTACAAGAACTACCGCAACCCTGAATTGACGGCGGATTCGATCTCACGCGCGTTCGGATATTCGAAGCGTACGTTGTCCGATATCTTCAGCGAGAGCGTCGGGAACAGCGTCAAGCGCTATATTGACTCGCTGAGGGTAAACGACGCGAAGACGCTTCTCCTGACGACGTCGGCGAGCGTTGAGAGCATAGCGTATGAGGTAGGCTATGACTGCCCGCGCACCTTCTTCCGTGTCTTCAAGGCGCACACGGGAACGACGCCGACCGCGTTCCGCGAGATCTCACGAAAATAAAAATGTCCCCCGGAGAGATTCCGGGGGACAGGCTTTTTAAGGTTATTTTCCGAACGCGGAGAGGACTTTCTTGAGGTTGGCTTCGACCTCGGGCTCAGCGGCGGCGATGGTAGAGGCGGCTGTTCCGTTTCCGTTAAGGACGACATTTTGAAGCTCATCGTTCAGCTTGGTCGTTATGCCATACAGGTTCGAGACCTGGGTCGAGCGTGTATCTCTGACTATCTCGAGCATTTCTATCGAATCGTCGTTTCTGAGACCTTTCTGAGAAACGGTTATATCATAATATATCGGCAGGCAGTTCTTGTAGCTGTCGTATGTGAGCGCGTCAATTATTATGCCGGTACGTTTCATATCAGGATTTGTTACCGGTATCGTGAGGAAGCAGGAGATCGGGTTCGAATACGTGATATAGTTTTCCTGTTCTTCATCGTATTTCGGCATTGGAACAAGACCAAAATTGGACTCCATTGTGCGAAGCTGAAGAGTGGTCTTGACCTCGACTGTCATGAAGAGCGCGCGGTTTTCATGGAAGGCATAGAGGTATCCTGCTTTTTCTTCAAGGTTGCCTCCGTTGTCTGTATACACATTTCCGGATTTTTTGTCAAGGATCGTGCTGAGCTTGTCTATTGTTGCGTACATACGGTCAGTATTCGCCGAGAAAGTGAAAGTATCCCCGGAACGTGTCATGAGCTTGTTTCCGGAGCCGAACAGAAACGCGTCAGTGCTTGAGACGTGGTTCGCGATAGCGTAAACGCAGCTGCCTTCCGCGTTCCATTTTGTGAAGGATTCGTCACCATTAAGAGACGGAACTCCGGTTATCATGGTGTTGAAAGTGTCAAGTGTCCATTTGCCTTCTCTTACAAGGTCATAAGGATATTCGATCCCGCGGTCATCCATCATATCCTCGTTGAACAGAAGCGCCCATGAGAGGTCGAGCGACATGAATTGAAGAGGTCCTGACGCTGTATACAGATGACCATTGATTTCCATTTCATCATTCAGGACGTTGTCCCACCACTTTTCATTGAGCTTCAGTTCCGGTATCGAGTAGAGATCCGCGACATATCCGTCAGTAATAACAGATGGCTGGAAGTAAATCGGAAGGTAAGCGGCGTCATAGTCGCTGTCACCAGCCATGACCATTTGCGCAATGGCCGAGCACAGATTTTTCTGTCCGGAATCCCACCCCGAAGCGTCCGCCTTGTATTCACGTATCTTGCAGTTGAATCTGTCTTCGATACGGCGGTTGCGGGCGTAGATCATGTCATCGAGCTGTTCGCCGGTTTGTTCCTCGAAGTCCACGCGGACGTTGCATCCGAACTGCTCATCGGGGCTGAAGAATGTGAATTCGTAGCCGCCGAAGTCCTCGTCTGGGTAGGAATATTCGTCTTTTACGGTGTCCTGAGAAACACTGTCGGCGTTTGTAGTCTCATCATTTTTGACGTCGTCGCTGCCGCAGGAAACCGCGGAGCTGCATACGATGAGAGCTGACAGAAGAGATACTAATCTGGTTTTTTTCATGAATAACCGTCCTTCATTTTAATGTTTCGATGTTGTATTTTTTGCATCTTCTGACGACATTATAACTCAGATTGTGTGAAATGCGAATCACCGAAATATAGCCAACGATAATTATACCAGATAAAAACAGAAAAGTCAATGAACCAATTCGCGTGTGTATGAACGATTTGAAACAAAAATGATGTATAGCGACAAATAAATTTCCCGCGGAAAAATTCCGCGGGTCTGTCTGATTGGTTATTTTCCGAACGCGGAGAGGACTTTTTCGAGGTTTGCTTCGACCTCGGGCTAGGTGTTATCTTCGGTGTAAACCGCCTGCGCGAGCGCGGTTTTGTTATCCGTTTCCTGCCACACCTCGGGTACGGTGTCCGCGAAGAGGATGTTTCTGACGATAAGCGTTCCCTCGTCAACAAAGGTCGTCGCGCGGTCAAAGCCGCCGACACGTACGATACTGTATTTATTGAATCCTTTGCCCCTCACGGTAAGGTCGCTGCCGTCATATTCCCATCCGGTCATTATTACTGGATGCGTGCCGAAGGTCATGTCGGTGCGTTCGTACGGGGAGCCAGCGTCGTCATACAGCTGCGAGTACTCGAGCATTTTGAGCCCGTCGTCATCCGTCTCGCCTGTCCTCAGCTCGACCCTGTGCAGACGTGATATCGCGCCCTCGTCGATCGAGCACAGCTCCTGTATGTACGCCGAGAGCATATACGCCTCAAGATCACGGTCGAGCGAGTCCGGGTCGGAGCCGAAGATGTCCGTGTTCGTCCAGACCGCGTACTCGGTCTCATAGAGACTGCCGTTCGTGAGGTCGTTCGCCGTCAGGGTCAGCGCCGGCATATGGTCGCCGTAGAAGACGACGACGCAGGGCTCGCCGCGCTCTGTGAGCGCCTCGATAAGCGCCTTTATGAAGTTGTCGGTCTCGCGCAGCTCGTTCACGTAATACGTGAGCTGTGAGAGCATCGCCGGGTCATCCGTGCCAGAGATGGTTATAAGCTCTCCGGTGCTGTCATAGCTGTCCGGCGCCTCGTAGGAATCGCCGAACTTGTCCGGATCGAGCGGCTCACTCGGGTATTTACCGTGCCCCTGTACCGTTACCGTGAAGACAAAGTCCGGACTGTCAGTCGAGTCGAGTGCCGAAATAATCTCACCGGTCAGGACGTCGTCACGCTCCCATCCGAGCGGGTTGTACGTGACGCCGGTCATCATCTCGACAGGAGTGAATGTCTCGAAACCGAGGTTAGAGTAGGCGACGTTGCGGTCGTAGAATACCGCTGTGTGGTTGTGGATGGCGTGGGTCGAGTAGCCGAGCGTCTTCAGATTCTGTGCGATACTCTCGCAGGCGCGGGATTTCAGTATCGTCGTGTACGGATATTCCCCGAATCCGAAGTGATCAAGATTCATGCCGGTCAGAACCTCGAACTCGGTATTCGCTGTCCCGCCGCCGAAATTCTCCACTGTCAGATAACCCGAGACGCCGTTTTTCAGCGAGTTGAAGGTCGGCGTCGGATCCTCGGAACAGTCGAGCCACCTTATATGACTGACATCAAAGAAGGACTCAAGCTGAACATATATGATATTCGGCTGTTCCGCCGGCTGACCTGAGACTTCAGCCGTGTCCCCGGATGTAACCACGTCCGTCGGCGCCGTGTCAGTGGAGTCAAGTGACTCAAGCAGCTCGCCCAGAACGTCATGGTCGTAGTCCTCCGGCTTCTCGACCCCGTGCGAGACGAGGCTGCGCGTGAAGCAGTAGACGAAGCCGTAGTCGCTGTATGAGTCGGCGAGCTCCCCGTTCGGCGTGATCGCTTTGGTTTTCGCGGCATAGAGCGTGCATCCGAGGACGGCGAGACCGACCGAGACCACGACCCCGATGGTCCGCGGGTACGAGACCTCGCACTTCGGGCATCTTATGTTCAGAAATATCATAAGCCCGATGAACGCCGCCGCTAAAACCGCGATGAGGACGATCTGCCACCACGAAAGATATATCGAGAACATCCCGAGCGCCGCGCGCACGATCAGAAAATCTATCGCAGAGAGCGGTGACGACCTGAAAGTCAGCACGATGAAGTTTGTGACCCCGAGCGCGAGCCACAGAGTCGAGACAAAAAGCAGCGCCGTAAGCCTTTTTTTGGCGATAAGGCAGAGAGACAGCGTGAAAAGGATTATAAGCGAGTTATATAAAAACAGTATCGGATGCTCAGTCATGAACCCGAGCGCGGCGATAAGCGAGCGCCGCCCGAGCGCTTCTATCAGCAGATCCATGAACAGCGAGAGAACGATTAAAAGCGCCGCGGCGTATCCGAGCGGAGCGGTCGAGAGGCGGTAGATGAATCGGTTCTTTGTTTTTGCGGGAAGATCCAAAGCCAGTCCCCCTTTCGTGTTTTCCGGTATCATCGACGGATATTATACCATATCTTTGTGAACTGGGCAATCGTTTTTTTTTACAAAACGATGACGCGCAATTTGCCGCGCGGGCAGTGTTCTTCGTCATAATAGACAAATGACGACAGACCGCCGGAAAATCTGACAGTCTGTCGTCAAATATGATTTTTCTGGAGTCTCAGATTTCGTATTCGCGAAGCAGCTCCGGATACGTGGCGCGGAAGCCGAGCTTTTCCGCTTTGTTTTCGACCGCCATCGCCTTGTTTTTCGCGAAGTGTATGACGAAAAGCTTCTTCGCGCCGGTCTCCTTCGCGCAGGAGACCGAGATGCCGACGTCCGAGTGCAGGCACGCCGGAGGGTTTTCCTGGTCGGTCTCGCTGTCGGCGAGCGCGGCTTCGTGAACGAGTGTGTCGCAGCCGCTCAGAAATTCACGTATCTTCGGGTCGTAGAACGTGTCGCCGGTCAGTCCGAGAACCTTTCCTGCGCATCTGTCCGTGAAACGGTAGCAGAGCCCTTCAACCGGGTGTCTCGACGCGCAGGCTGATATTTCCATATCGTCAGTTTTTATGCTGTCTCCCGGCGAAAGCTCATTGATGACCGGATAACCGAGCCCGTGATAGAACAGCTCGTCGTCCCCCGCCTGAAGAAACTTCATCGAGAGCCCGACGACCCGGGCGACATCCGCCTTCGGACCGTATATATTCAGCTCGTCGAGCCGCTTTCCGCTTTGCAGATACCGGAAGAGAAACTGCGGCAGACCGAGATAGTGGTCGTGGTGCATATGCGTAAAGAACAGACGCTTTACCGAGGTCGGATCAACCCCGGCGGAGAGCAGCCTGTCAACGACATAATAACCCGTGTCGACAAGATATTTCCTGTCGACAAGTATCCCGGAAGCGTCGTTCCCCGCCGCAGAAAGGCACGCGTCGGTGCCCAGAAACATTATCTTCATTCGAACTCACCTAGGAACCATACCTTCGATTTGTCGATCGAAAAGCTTTTTCCGTTAAGATAGGCGAGCGCGCCCGAATCTGTCCTGAAACGGAACTCGAGGCGGTAGGCGTACAGCGCCTGAAATTTATATCCGAGCTTCTTGTCGTCCCGGTTCACGCCGTACTTTCCGTCGCCGAGGAGCGGATGACCTATCGATGAGAAATGCGCGCGTATCTGGTGCGTCCGCCCCGTCACGAGCTCGACCTCGACGAGCGAGAGGCTATTATTCTCGTCGAGCACCCGGTATTTTGTTATGATCTCCTTGTAGCCGGGTTTCTTGACAGTCGAGATATCGACGATATTGTTCGCCTGATCCTTGCGAAGATAGCCGTGCAGTGTGTCCGCCTTTTTCGGCATATGTCCGTGGACGGCGGCGAGATAGAACTTCGAGAGCTCGTCGTTCCTTATCTTTTCGTTCATTATACGAAGAGCCTCGGCGTTCTTGGCGGCGATGACAATGCCGCCTGTGTTGCGGTCGATCCTGTTGCAGAGCGCCGGGGCGAAGGACTGTTCGTCCTCCGGATTATACTCGCCCTTGCGGTAGAGATACGCCTTGACATGGCTTATCAGGGTGTTTACGTCCTCCTCGTCGTCCGAGTGTACGATGAGCCCGGGGCGCTTGTCGAGAAGCATTATATTCTCGTCCTCGTAGACGATGTCGAGCTTCGGCGTCAGCTTCATGAAGGCGCTGTCTGACGCGTTATCCGAAAAGAACTCTTCGGAAATGAAAAGCTCGACGGTGTCGCCCTCTTCGAGGATATATCCTATTTCCGCGCGTTTGCGGTTCACCTTGATTTTCTTTGTCCGTATCCCCTTGTACATGAGCGATTTCGGCATCGCCTTCACGGCCTTTGAGAGGAACTTGTCGAGCCGCTGACCGGCGTCGTTCCTGTTTATTATCAGTGTGCGCATATGGCTCACCTTTCTGTGAAAGACAGAACGCCGCATGGATTATCCTTGCGGCGTTCCGAAGAATTACTTTGTTCCGAAGAGACGGTCGCCCGCGTCGCCGAGACCCGGGATTATATAAGCGTTCTCGTTGAGATGGTCGTCGAGAGCCGCGATATAGATGTCGACGTCCGGATGATCCTCCTGGACCTTTCTGACTCCCTCGGGAGCCGCGACGAGGCACATCAGCTTCAGGTTCTTGATGCCCTTCGCCTTGAGCATCGTGAGCGCGTCGGACGAGCTTCCGCCGGTCGCGAGCATCGGGTCGACAACAATCGTGATTCTCTCCTCAATGTCCGCGGGCAGCTTGCAGTAATACTCGACCGGCTTATGTGTCGCCGGGTCGCGGTAGAGACCGATATGTCCGACCTTAGCGACCGGAACGAGGCTCAGAAGACCGTCGACCATGCCGAGACCCGCGCGGAGTATCGGAACGATTGCGAGTTTCTTACCGGAGATGGTCTTCGCGATCATCTTGGAGACAGGGGTCTCGATCTCGATGTCCTCGAGCGGGAGGTCGCGGGTGATCTCATAGCCCATGAGCATCGCGATCTCGTTGAGCAGCTCGCGGAAATCCTTCGAGCCGGTCTCCTTGCGGCGCATGATGGTCAGCTTGTGTGTGATCAGCGGATGGTCGATAACGTGAAGAGTACTCATTTTTTTAACCGTTGCCTCCGCCGACAGTTCATCGCCGGTATGAAGGCGTCCTTTCCTTGATTAAAGAGCGTTGCGTTTTCGCATGACAAGGCGCAGGCGAGAGGCATACCCCCGCGCCGCTCCGCCGCGAATATTCTTTTTCATATAATATTATAATCCCGATCCCGCCGGATTGCAATACATATGTTGAAAATTATTTCCGAAAGGACCGGATTTCAGCGTATTCAACAAATTCCGCCCCTGTTTTTTGGGCGTTTTCCACCCCGCTTGGCGAGCAGGCGCACCCGAAAACGAGATCGTCGTCGAATCGGACGTAAACATTCCGCGTGTCCGCGAGCACGGACGGCGACGACGTCATCCCGGAGAGCCCGTCGCCTGTCATCTTGACATAGCTCTCCTTCGCCGTCCATATCTCCGGAAAGCGTATGCGCGGCGCTTCCATGACATATCGCGTCTCGTCCTCGCGGAACCATCTCGCGGCGAGCCTCACAAGAAGCCCGTCCGAGCGTTCCGGGAGAAAAGATCTCGGATCCTCCGGATCGGTGTTCCGCCGCTCGATGTCGACGCCGACAAGTCTGTCCGAGACCGCCGCGGCGCAGACTCCGCGCGAGTTCGATATGCTGACGAAGAGCCGCCCGCCGACGACATACGGCTTTCCCCTCGCGTCATAGACGAGCGACTGAGCCACGCCGGAGACCTTCCGCAGAGCGAACAGAGCGAGGTCGACGCCTCCCTTGTGCTCCGGTATCTCCGGCGGCAGCTTTGTCAGGAATATCCGCGTCATCAGGAGTTCAGCTCGTCGCGGTCGAGCGTCATACCGAACTTCTTCTGCGACTTGTCCGACCAGATTATCTTTCTCGGGCATTTCGCGACGCACTTTCCACAGCCTGTGCATTTGTCGTAGTCGATCGACGCGACGAAGTCGTTCACGCTGATCGCCCCGTTTTCGCAGGTCTTCTCGCAGAGCTTGCAGCTGATACACCCGACCTCGCAGTAGGAGCGGGTGACGGCTCCCTTGTCGACCGACATGCATCCGACCCAGCAGTCGGCATCGTAGGGAATCAGCTTTATCAGCTGCTTCGGACAGGCTTCGACGCATTTTCCGCAGCCGCGGCACTCCTTGTAGTCGACGGCGGCGATGCCGTTCTCGATGTGTATCGCGCCGAACGGACATACCGACGCGCAGGTGCCGAGACCTATGCAGCCGTTGGGACAGAGCTTGTCCCCGCCGCCGAGCTTCGACGCCGCGAGACAGTCCGGCGCGCCCTCATAGACGTATTTCTTCTTCGCGAACTCGGATGTGCCGGAGCACATGACCTGAGCGCGCATTCTTACCGGCTTTTCGGCGGCAACGCCCATGACTTCCGCGATGGCGGCGGCGATTTCATCACCGCCGACGACGCAGGCGGACGGCTTTGCCTCGCCTTTCGCTATTGCCTCAGCGAGCGCGTCGCATCCGGCGTATCCGCATCCGCCGCAGTTCGCGCCGGGGAGCTGTTCGCGTATCTTCGGGACTTTCGGGTCGACCTTGACCTCGAACGCCTTGGAGGCTATCGCGAGCGCGGCTCCGAGCGCGCCGCCGAGGATCGCGAACCACATCAGGGCGAAGAGTATGTTTTTTAAGTTTTCCATTGCCATGTCCTCCTCAGAACGACATCCCGGAGAAGCCCGAGAACGCCATCGCGATGAGCCCCGCCGCGACCATCGCTATCGGTATCCCGCGGAAGGACTTCGGCGGGTCGGCGAAGGATATACGCACCCTGACGCCCGCGAAGATGACAATCGCGAGAGTGAATCCCGCCGCCGACGAGAAGCCGTAAGCGAGCGACTCGACGAGATCATACCCGTTCTGAATATTGAGAAGAGCCGCGCCGAGCACCGCGCAGTTGGTCGTGATGAGCGGCAGATAAATGCCGAGCGCGCCGTAGAGCGACGGTATGAATTTCTTGAGGAACATCTCGATGAACTGAACGAGCGCGGCGATTATGAGTATGAACGCGATAGTCTCGAGATATTCGAGCCCGAACGGCACGAGAATCCCGTGATAGACGCCCCATGTCGCGGCGCTTGAGATCGTCATGACGAACATGACGGCAAAGCCCATGCCGAGCGCCGTCTCCGGCTTCTCGGACACGCCGAGGAACGGGCAGATGCCGAGGAACTTCGAGAAGATGTAGTTTTCGATGAGAACCGCAGTCAGCATCAGGAGAAGTATGTGGACGAGGTAATCTGTATTCATTCGTTCGTGCCCTCCTTTTTCTGCTTTTTGCCGTCGCGGACGCTCAGAAGCTTGTTCATCAGCGCGATGAGGAAGCCGAGCGTCAGGAACGCGCCGGACGGCAGAATGAAGATTATCGCCGGTTCAAACGCGTCCGGCAGAACTTTGAAGCCGAGAAGTGTGCCCGCCCCGAGAAGCTCGCGCACGGCGGCGAGGACAGTCAGCGCTATCGTGTAGCCGACGCCCATGAACAGCCCGTCGACGGCGCTCGGGAGGACCGGCTGCTTCGACGCGAAGGACTCGGCGCGCGCGAGGATTATGCAGTTGACGACGATGAGCGGGATGAAGAGCCCGAGCGTCCGGTTGAGGTCAGGCAGATACGCCTGCATGAGCAGCTGCACCGCGGTCACGAAGCCCGAGACGATGACGATGTACGACGCGATGCGTATCTCGGACGGTATGAACTTTCTGAGCAGGGAGATGAACACATTCGAGCAGATAAGCACCACCGTGACGGCGAGCCCCATTCCGAGAGCGTTCGTGACCGACGTCGTGACGGCGAGGGTCGAGCACATACCGAGCATCTGGACGAGGACGGGGTTCTTGTTTATGATGCCGTCCGCCGCCTGATTTTTGAAATCTTTCAGAGTGTATTTCATGAGTTGCCTCCGTCCGCGATGGCGTCGTTTTCGGTGAAGATCCGCGAGTACGCCGAGAGTGCGCGGTTTGCCGCCTCGAGAACCGCTTTCGATGAGATTGTCGAGCCGGTTATCGCGTCAATACCGTTTCCGAGCGAGAGAGTTCCGCTCTTTCCCGTGTACTGCGAGAGGTAGTCCGGGTCGTCGACGCGGCTTCCGAGTCCGGGTGTCTCAGAGTGTGAGACAATCTTCATTCCCGCGATAGTCCCGTCGGAGTTTACGCCGACCATCATGTCGAGTGCTCCTCCGAAGCCGAGCGGACTGACGCTCGCCGCGTAGCCGAGAATGTCCCCGCCGGAGGTCACGAGCCATACTCCGTTCACTCCGTCGATTGTAACGTCCGCGGACTCGCTTGAATCCGAGTCCGGGAAGATCGCGGCGATTGCTGCGCTCTTTTCCTTCGCGTCGTTTTCCGCTATCGTGTCCTTCGTGAGAGCGTTCACTCCGGAGAGCAGCAGGGCGGTCACGGCGCTTATCAGAAGGAGCTTCAGCGCCGTCGCGACGACAAATTTCGTGTCGAAGCCCTTTGCGGCCTCGTCATTGTTTTTGTTTCTTTGCACTGTCGGCACCTCCGAATCTTACCGGCTTCGCGTATCTGTCGAGATACCAGACGAGCAGGTTCATTATGAGTATCGAGAATGAGACGCCCTCCGGATATCCTCCGAATCTGCGGATGAATATCGTGAGAAGTCCGCACCCGAGGGCGTAGATCGCGCGTCCGCGTTCGGTCATCGGCGAGGTCGAATAATCGGTCGCCATGAATATCGCGCCGAGGAAAAGACCTCCTGAAAGGACTTCCGACGCAGCGTAGCTGAACGGCAAGGTGCTCCGCGCCGCGAGGTAGCCGTAGACGAGCACGACGCCGATGTAGATGACCGGTATCTTCCATGTGATGACCTTGCGTATCAGCAGATAGACGAATCCCGCGGCGAGCAGCAGCGCCGAGACCTCACCTATACATCCCGGCGTCCAGCCGAGGAGCATATCGAATATCGGAGTGTCAGAGAGAGCGCCGGTTTTCAGCGTCGAGAGCGGCGTCGCGCTGACGATCGTATCGGGAATGTCGGCGTTTATCGCGAGCGCCGACAGGCGCTGTCCGGGCTTCGTGAATATCGTCATGTGAGAAGGCCACGCGGTGAAGAGGAACACTCTCGCGGCGAGCGCCGGGTTCATGAAGTTCTTCCCGAGACCGCCGAAGAGCTGCTTCACGACGATTATGGCGAACACCGCGCCGACGGCGGGCATCCACAGCGGAACCGAGACCGGCAGGTTCATCGCGAGAAGCATTCCGGTGACGACCGCGGAAAAATCGGTGATGGTCAGCGGCTTTTTCATCAGCTTCTCGTAGGCGAACTCCGAGAGCACCGAGAATATCACCGAGACAAGCGTTATCGTGAGCGCCCGGAGCCCGAACGCGAAGATTCCCCAGATGAGCGCCGGGGCGAGGGCTATGCACACGTCGAGCATAATCGACCGTGTCGTGTCCTCCGTCCGCACATGCGGCGACGGAGAGACGATCAGAAATTCCGGGAAGCTGAATGACGGCTTCGCGTGTGGTTCAGAGTCTTTCTCAGGGGCTGTGTTTTCCGGTTCCTTTTTCGCCGGCTCCGCTTTTTCTTCCGGCGCTTCGGACGGCTTGTCCGGTTTGCTGTCCGGGGCGGCGGTTTCCTTCGCGGGTTCCGCCTTCGGGGTTTCGTTTTCCTTACTGTCCGGCGTTTTTCCGGTCAGCTTTTCGTCCTTGTTTTCGGACGTCTGATTGTTCATGTCCTTTTACCGTCCTTTCGCTCAGTTTGTCCGGCTCTGCGAGAGAGCGGCGGCAGCGGCGCGTTTTCTGTCGTTTATCTGACCCTTCGCCGCGCGTATATACTGCACGATCGGAACGTGTCCCGGGCAGCTGTAGGAGCAGCTGCCGCACTCGATGCAGCTCATGACGTCGAACTGCTCCGCCATGTCGAGCTTTCCTTCGCTCGAGAACATCGCGAGATAGCTCGGCATGAGCCGCATGGGACAGGCTCTCACGCAGCGTCCGCAGCGTATGCAGCCCGGCTTCAGGTCGGTCTTGTTCTCGACGTCCTCGGAGAAGACGAGTATCGCCGATGTTCCCTTGGTCACGACGCCGTCCTTGTCCCACTGCGCGATGCCCATCATCGGACCGCCGTTTATGATCTTCTTCGGCGTCTTCGTAAGACCGCCGCAGTAGTCTATCAGCTCAGAATATGAGGTTCCGAGAGGGACGAGTAGATTTTTCGGGTTCCTCACGCAGTCGCCGTCGACCGTCACGATTCTCTCGATGAGCGGCATTCCACCCGCGAAGGCGCTGAAAACGGCGGCGCAGGTCTCCGCGTTGAAGACGCAGCAGCCGATGTCCGCCGGGAGCTTTCCGGTCGGGAGCTCGCGTCCGGTGAGGGCATAGATCAGCTGGCGCTCGTCGCCCTGTGGGTACTTTGTCCTAAGTACCTGAACCTTTATCAGCTTCGAGCCGGCGAGGCGCTCCTCAAGCAGGTTAATCGCGTCGAGCTTGTTGTCCTCGACGGCGATGATTCCCTCTCTCAGCGAGAGAGCCTTCATCAGTATCTTTAGACCGTTTATCACGGCGTCGGGGTTTTCGAGAAGGAGGCGGTGGTTCGCCGTTATGTACGGCTCGCACTCGGCGCAGTTCACGAATATGTGCTCCACCTTTCCGACGGCGGAGCTTATCTTCGCGTAGGTCGGGAAGGTCGCGCCGCCCATGCCGGAAATGCCCGCCGCGCGGACGATATCGATTATCTCCTCAGTCGAGGTCTCGGAGAGCTTCTTGTGCCACGGGTGTATGTCCGGGGACAGACGGTCCTCGCCGTCGTTTTCAATGACTATCGACCTGACTTTTCTGCCCTGCGCGTTGTTGTGCTCGGTGATCTTCAGAATCTTTCCGGAGACGCTCGAGTGGACAGGCGCGCCGAGACCGTGTTCGACCGCTCCGATTACCTGACCGCGGTCTACGATGTCGCCGGGCTTCACTGTCGGCTCGGCGGGGACTCCGATGTGCTGGGAGAGCGGTATTGAGACTGTTTTTGGCGGCGGCAGCTTCTCGACCGGGCATCGGCGGGTCGATTTGTGCTCGTCGATGTGTATGCCGCCGTGGAATGTGTGTGCCACTTGCTTCACCTCGTGTACTACAATTATAACGCATCATGCGGATACGTATTAATAATATTATACATCATATTTTTGAACATTACAATCCCTTTTGACAATATTGCGCCGGATTTTAACGATTTTTTTCACATGAATGTGTGAAAACGACATTTTTTTGTGACTTTTGGCTGGCTATGACCGGATAACAAGACAGCTGAGCGCCGCGAGACCAGCCGCGACGACACCCGAGACGAGTTTTCTGAAAAAGAACCCGCGCATCCCGAGCCGCCCGCCGGTCGCCGCCGAGACCTGCATATGTACGCAGATCCCGGAGAACCCCGCCGCGAACGTCGTCAGCGGAATGGCAACCGGCAGTCCGAACCCCGAAGCGAGCCGCGCCGCGCTCGTTATCTCGCAGAACGAGACCGCGACAGCCGCCGCGAGCCGCCCGGCTCCTTCCGTGAGCACCGCTGATATGACGTCTGAAAGAACCGTGAAAAAGACGACGAAGGCGCAGATATTCAGCATTGTCCCGCAGGCTTTCACGACCGCCCCGCACAGCTCCTTCGCGGCTTTTCCGGGCGTCATGCGCTCGCGTGTCGTTTTCTGCTCAGTGGTTGACGGCGATTCACCGCGCCTTGCGGCGATGCGTCCCGACACCGCTCCGACGAGTACGGATGACACGATACAGCAGAGCCAGACGAGCCGCCCGAGCGAGGCGCTGTCGTAGAGACTTATTCCTATCCCGCCGGTGCAGAAGGCTATTCCGGGGTTGTTCGAGATCGCGCAGAGCCGTTCGGCTTCTTCGCGGGTCAGCTTCCCGTTTTCAAAGAGCGCGGACGCCATCACGGCGCCGGACGGGAAGCCTCCGACCGCTCCGACAAGAAACGCCGCCGCGCCGGTGCCGTTTATACCGAACAGGAGACTGAACGGTTTTCCGAGCGGATTCGCTATCATATCCGCGAAACCGGTCCCGATGATGACGTTGACGAGCACGAGAAACGGAAACAGCGACGGAACGAGCCCGGACGCCGCCGCGCCGAGAGCGTGCCTCACCGAATCCGCCGCCATTTCCGGGTACTTTATGAGAAAGACGAGCAGGAATACCGCGAGGCTCCACATCGCGGCGAGCGACAGGGTGAGGTTCGCCGCAAGGCGCGAGGCGTGCTTTTTGTTCCGTTTTTTTGAGGGGGATGACGTTTCGCGTTTTATCAATATATTGATATTTTCGTTTTTTGTACCGGACTCCGCGTTAATAATGACCGACCTCTTTTCATATGATGTACAGGCGGTTCTGCCGCCGCTTGGCGCACCGATTCAGGGCTGCGCCTGATTAACAAGTATGCTGACGGAGAGATGATATATGAGAAAAAATGAAGAAAAGCCGCGCGCGGCGGATACGGACGACGGCGGGAGAGTCAGGCTGCCGGTCTCCCAGAGGGTGCTCGACGCGCTCGATTTCCCGGTCGGCGCGTTCGGGAGGATATCCTTCGTCGAGGCGGCGGGCAACCGCGAGGTCACGGTCGAGGGTTGCGTCGGGCTTTCGGAGTACGGGGAGAAGATGATATCTCTCGAGCTCTGCGACGGTACGATGACAATAAGCGGCGCCGGGCTCGAGCTGAGGAGCTTTTCGGGCGGGAGGGTGTCGGTGAACGGGGTCATACGTTCGATCGAGTGGGGACGGGAGGAATAGCGGATGGTCGTGAGGTTTCTTTCATGGCTCGCCGGGAGAGTCGATTACAGCGTCGGGGACGGGACGGCGAACGACGCGGCGAGACTGCTGATTCTGTCCGGAGCGCGGTTCAGGGATCTTCGGCGGGACGGTCAGGGGCTGACGTTTTCCCTGCCGCTCTCACAGTCGGCTGTGATTGAGAGGGTCTTTGACGAGCATGGGATACCGCTTCGGCGGACGGCGGAGCATGGACTTGCGCGGATACTCAGGCGGTATCGGCACAGGTACGGGATACCGGTCGGGATTGCGGTGTTTTTTCTGATATTGTTCCTGTCCGGGCGGTTTGTCTGGTCGATCGGAGTCAGCGGGAACGAGACGCTGTCGGAGCGGGAGATACTTGAGACGCTCGATGGGCTCGGGTGCGGGATCGGGAGCTATATACCGTCGCTCGATATCGAGGGGGTCGAGGAGGGGCTGCTCGCGGCGAACAGGGAGATTGCGTGGGCGGCGGTGAATCTCAGGGGGACGCGTGCCGTGGTCGAGATACGGGAGGTCGAGAGGGCGGCGCCGGTGCCGGATGAGGACACGCCGTATAATGTCATCGCGGCGGAGGACGGGATTGTCAGGAGGATGGAGCTTTACCGCGGAGCGGGGGAGGTGCAGGAGGGGGATCTGGTTTTCAAGGGGGATATGCTGGCTTCTGGGGTGGTCGAGACGAAGGCGGGGCTGAGGCTTGTGCACGCGCGGGGGAAGGTGATCGCGGAGGTCGAGAGGGATATTCGGGTCGAGATACCGCTCGAGAGGGAGGTTAAGAGGGCGACCGGGAGGGTTTTTCGGGAGAAATCTTTGAAAATTTTAGGATTTACAATAAATTTTTTCAGAAACACTGGAAATTTACCCCCGAGTTGTGATAGAATAGATAGGGAGGTTGATCTGCGTCTGTTTGACGCGGTCGAGCTGCCGATAAAATATCGCGAGACTGTGTACAGTGAGTACGCGTATGAGACGGTGACAGTGGATGAGGAGACGGCGAGGACGGAGGCGTACCGTGAGTTCCGTCGGAGGTGCGAGGAGGAGCTGCGCGGCAACGAGCTTGTGAGCCGCGATATAAGCGCGGGCATGGTCGATGGCGTCTACGTGATAGACTGCCGTCTGTCTCTCCTCACGGACATAGCGCGGGAAGTAGAAATTTATAGATGAGATTATATTGCCCCTTTTTTGAAGCTTGGGAAAAAGGGAGGGGGTGCAGGGGGAGGGGAAAGCCCTTCCCGAAGGGCTTTCCCCTCCCCCTGCGCACAAACGCATAGCAGAAATG
>ENA-ORIC01001434-ORIC01001434.1-human-gut-metagenome-genome-assembly--contig:-NODE-1434-length-22946-cov-5.196685_pt1 | contig 22946 bp, 19 predicted proteins | sample MGYA00243023_ERZ508732 | MGnify/ENA primary metagenome ERZ508732 (study PRJEB26277, sample SAMN04329767) | human gut metagenome | biome: human-associated habitat | host: Homo sapiens | place: USA...
GGCAACGCAGATGCCGTGCCGCAGCCGCCGGAGCGGTGCTTAAGCCGTAAGGCGGGAATTATGCGGTGTTGCCTTTATAGTTTGCTACCAGTATACCGCAGACGGTGCGCGGTGTAAAGTGCGCGTTTCTCTGGCCGCATGGGTGCGGATGTGGTATAATGGAAGAAAAAGTTCAGGAGGCCCTTCATGACTCCGCGTGAAGCGTTAAAACGATATTTCGGCTACGACTCCTTCCGCCCCGGGCAGGAGGAGATCGTCAGCGCCCTTCTGGCCGGGCGGGACGCGCTGGCCATCATGCCAACCGGCGCGGGCAAGTCGCTCTGCTATCAGGTCCCTGCCCTGCTGCTGCCGGGGCTGACGCTCGTCATCTCGCCGCTGATCTCGCTGATGCAGGACCAGGTCAAGGGGCTGAACGCAGCGGGCATCCATGCGGCATTTATCAACTCATCGCTGACCGAGACACAGATCGCCCGCGCGCTGGACCTGGCCGCCGAGGGCAGCTACAAGCTCGTCTACGTCGCGCCCGAACGGCTGGAAAGCCCGGTGTTCCGCAGCTTTGCCGCGGGGGCGGACATCTCGATGGTCACGGTGGATGAGGCGCACTGCATCAGCCAGTGGGGACAGGATTTCCGCCCGAGCTACTTAAAGATCCTCGACTTCATCGACAGTCTGCCCCGCCGCCCCATCGTGTCGGCGTTCACGGCCACGGCCACGCGGGAGGTCAAGGACGACATTGTCTGCACGCTGCGGCTCCACGACCCGAAGGTGCTTGTGACCGGCTTTGACCGGCCCAACCTCTACTTTCAGGTCGAGCGCACCCGCCGCAAGGACGATTTTGTCATCCAATATCTGCGCGACCACCCCGGCGAGAGCGGCATCATCTACTGCGCCACCCGCAAGAATGTGGACAAGCTGCAGGAGCTTCTGACCGAATACGGCTTTGCGGCCACAAAGTACCACGCGGGCCTGCCCGCCGAAGCACGCCGCAAAAATCAGAATGACTTCATCTACGACACCGCGCCGGTCATTGTGGCGACGAACGCCTTTGGCATGGGCATTGACAAGTCCAACGTGCGGTTCGTGCTGCACTACAACATGCCCCAGAGCATGGAGAATTATTACCAGGAGGCGGGCCGTGCCGGGCGTGACGGGCTGCCGTCGCAGTGCGTGCTGCTTTTTTCGGCGCAGGACGTCATCATCAACAAATTCCTGCTGGACAAAAAGGATTTTGCCGAGATGGACGACGAGGAGGCCGACCTTTTGCGCCAGCGCGACCTGCAGCGCTTGCAGACGATGGAGCGCTACTGCCAGACGACGGAGTGCCTGCGCAACTACATTCTGGCCTATTTCGGCGAGCATCCCACCGCGCCGTGCGGCAACTGCGGCAACTGCAACAACGATTTCGACGAGGTCGATATGACCGACGCCGCCAAGTGGATGATCAACTGCGTGGCCGAGCTGCGCGGGCGGTACGGCAAAGCGATTTTGTTCGGCACTTTACAAGGCGCGAACCGTGCGCGTCTGCGGGAGCTGGGAGCCGAGCGCTTCAAGAGCTACGGCCGGATGAAGGACACCCCGCGCGAGACGCTGGAGCGCCTGCTGGCCCAGCTGCTGGAGGATGGATATTTGGTGCAGAGCGACGACCAGTACGCCGTGCTGCACATCGGGGATATTGCCCCGCTGAAGGCCGGCGGGCAGGTGCTGGTCAAGCTGCCGCCGCAGCGTGAGCCGGAGCAGGCCCGCGCACCGAAGCCGAAGCGCCGCAGTCCGATGGACGCGCTGACGAGCGCCGGACTGGAGCTGTTCAACCAGCTGCGCCAGCTGCGGTTCGACACCGCCCAGCGCGAGGGACTGCCGCCCTACGTCGTGTTCGGCGACAAGTCGCTGGTGGATATGTGCCTGCGCGCGCCGCGCCGCGCGGAGGATATGCTGGGCATCTACGGCATGGGTGAGCGCAAGTATGAAAAGTACGGTGCTGCGTTCTTTGCGGTCATTGACGCCTACCGCGCCGACCACCCCGACGCCGTTTTGAGCCTGGACCCGCCCGCACCGGAGCCGGAAAAGCCGCTGCCGTCCGAGAAGAAGAAAAAGCCGCCGAAGGCCGAGCGCCCCGCGTTTTACCTGACGGCGGAGGATGCGCGCAGCTTCAACTATCAGGACAGCTATACCGGCGCGGAGCTGAAGGCCGCGCTGATCGAGGCCGCCGGTGACCCGGATGTGAAGGCACCGACCATCAAGGAGATCGACGAGTGGCTGCTGGCGCAGCGGCTCATCGGCATGGAGCGTCTGCCGACGAAGGGCTTTTACTACGTGCCGACCCCTGCCGGTGTGGACGCCGGTCTGCGCAGCGAGGACAAGGTCAGCGCCCGCGGCACGCCGTATTCAGTGCTGCTGTTTACGCCGGAGGCGCAGCGGATGGTGGTGGAGCATTTTATAAAACCAGAGGCTTCCCCCTCGGGGGAAGCTGTCACCAAAGGTGACTGATGAGGGCGAAGTTTACGGCTGCAATCCGTTTGCGGACGGTTATGGCACGCCTTTCCCTCATCCGGCCCTGCGGGGCCACCTTCCCCCAAGGGGGAAGGCTTAGGGCTTTTTCGTCATCTTGTCCGTACTGCACAAATTTTCTTTGTCATATTCGTCGATTGCGGATTTTTTGACACGATGTTAAAATGTTAGTAGAGACCGTATACCAATTTATAAGGAGCACCCCATGGACAACGTGAAAATTCTCGAGGTCAAGCAGAGCATCTTTGCCTCCAACGACGAACAGGCCGCCGCGCTGCGGGCCGAGCTGAAGCAGGAAAAAATTTTTCTGCTGAATTTAATGAGCGCGCCGGGGTCCGGCAAAACCACAACACTGCGCCGCACGATTGCTGCGCTGCAAAATGAGCTGCGCATCGGCGTGATGGAGGCCGACATCGACTCCGACGTGGACGCCCGCGCCATTGCCGAGACCGGCGCCAAGGCCATTCAGCTGCACACCGGCGGCATGTGCCATCTGGACGCCGAGATGACCCGGCAGGGACTGGCCGGGCTGGGCACCGGGGGTCTCGATTTGGTGATTCTGGAAAACGTCGGCAACCTTGTCTGCCCTGCCGAGTTCGACACCGGCGCGGTGAAGAACGCCATGATTTTGTCGGTCCCCGAGGGTCACGACAAGCCGCTGAAATATCCGCTGATGTTCCAGGTCTGCGACGTCGTTCTTGTCAACAAGATCGACGTGCTGCCGTATTTTGACTTTGACATGGACAAATGCCGCGAGTATGTGGCCCTGCGCAACCCGAACGCAAGGGTCATCCCGATCTGCGCCCGGACGGGCGAGGGCATTGACGAATGGGCCGATTGGCTAAAAGAACAGGTCAGGGCATGGCAGGCGTAAATAATCCAGCCGCGTTGTAGGGGCCGCACATGTGCGGCCCGCGGCCTTGCCGCAATCGCCCGTCCGCCATTTACAACCGGGCCGGGCATGCCCGGCCCCTACTGTGCAAAAAACGGAGCAACGGCACAAAAAAGGAGCACACCATGAGCAAACCCACTGCGTTCCCGCTGGATGAGAGCAGGCTGCCCTTCGAGATTCCGAGGGACGAGCCGTACCGCGAGAAAATTGCCAGGCTGGGCCAGATGATCACGGACCGCATCCCGGCCAAAAAGGGCATTCTGACGAAGGATGACCCCGAATACTGGGGCCTGGCGTCCATCGTGACCGACGAGATGGCGGACGTTGCCTTAAAAATGAAGGTCCGCAAGCCCATGACCCTGCCCGAGCTGGTCAAGGCCACGGGCAAGGCTGCCGGAGAGCTGGAGCCGCTTTTGCAGCAGATGGCCGTCGTCGGTCTGCTGGAGTACAACTGGGAGAATCCCCGCCGCGAAAAGCAGTACATCCTGCCGATGTTCGTGCCCGGCAGCGCAGAGTTTTTCAACATGAACAAGCAGCAGATCGCCGACCACCCCGAGGTGACAGCCTTCTTTGAGCGGATGACGTTTCTGCCGCTGGAGCACATCACCGCCATGGTGCCCCCGGGCGGCGCAGGCATCGGTATGCACGTCATCCCGGTGGAAAAAGCCATCGAGACCGAGAACCGGTCCGCCGACATTGAGCACATCTCTCACTGGCTGAAAAAGTACGACGGCAAGTATGCCGCCGGTCCGTGCAGCTGCCGTATGTCCCGCGCCGCCATGGGCGAGGGCTGCGGCGACGACCCCGACGACTGGTGCATCGGCGTGGGCGATATGGCCGACTACCTCGTCGAGACCCACAAGGGGCATTACGTGACCTACGATGAGGTCATGCAGATCCTGCAGAAGGCCGAGGACAACGGCTTTGTGCACCAAATCACGAACATCGACGGCGAGAATAAGATTTTTGCCATCTGCAACTGCAACGTCAACGTCTGCAATGCGCTGCGCACAAGCCAGCTGTTCAACACGCCGAACATGAGCCGCTCGGCCTACGTGGCGCGTGTCGAGCCGGAGAACTGCGTGGCCTGCGGGCGCTGTGTGGAGTACTGCCCCGCGGGCGCGGTCAAGCTGGGCCAGAAGCTCTGCACGAACGACGGCCCCATCACCTACCCGAAGCAGGAGCTGCCCGACGCCGTGAAGTGGGGCCCTGACAAGTGGGCCATCGACTACCGCGACAAGAACCGCATCAACTGCTATGACACCGGCACCGCCCCCTGCAAGACGGCCTGCCCCGCGCACATTGCCGTGCAGGGCTACCTGAAAATGGCCGCGCAGGGCCGCTACCGCGACGCGCTGGCGCTGATTAAAAAGGAGAACCCCTTCCCCGCCGTCTGCGGGCGCGTCTGCAACCGCCGGTGCGAGGACGCCTGCACCCGCGGCACCGTGGATCAGGCCGTTGCCATCGACGCCGTCAAGAAGTTCATTGCCGAACAGGACCTGAACGCCGCGCACCGCTACGTGCCCGACGTTATCCAGCCGTCGCTGCAGGGCCCGTGGCCGCAGAAGATCGCCATCATCGGCGGCGGCCCCGCGGGTCTGTCCTGCGCCTATTTTCTGGCAGTGCAGGGCTACAAGCCCACCGTATTTGAGAAAAACGAGCGTCCCGGCGGCATGCTGCGCTACGGCATCCCTTCGTTCAAGCTCGAGAAAAACGTCATTGACGCCGAGATCGACATTCTGCGGGAGCTGGGCGTTGACATCCGCTGCGGTGTCGAGGTCGGCAAAGACGTCACGCTGGCCGAGCTGCGCCGACAGGGCTACCGGGCGTTCTATATCGCCATCGGCTGCCAGGGCGGGCGCCGGGCCGATGTGCCCGGCGAGGACGCCGCGGGCATTGAGACCGCCGTCCATCTGCTGCGCACCGTCGGCGGTGACGAGAGCCGCAAAATAACCGGAAAGACCGTCGTCATCGGCGGCGGCAACGTTGCCATTGACGCGGCGCGTGTGTCTCTGCGCTGCGGTTCCGACGGCGTGACGATGGTCTGTCTGGAGCCGCGGGACAAGATGCCGGCCTCACCGGAGGAAATTGCCGAGGCCGAGGAGGAGGGCACCAAAATCACCTGCGGCTACGGCCCGAAGGAGTTCCTCTCCGAGAACGGCCGTGTGACCGCCGTCGTGCTGAAAAAGTGCACCGGCCTTTACAACGCGGAGGGCCGTTTTGCGCCCACCTACGATGAAAACGATACCATCACCCTGCCGTGCGACAACGTTGTTTTAAGCATCGGCCAGTGCATCGAGTGGGGCGATTTGCTGAACGGCGAGGCCGTGCAGCTGGGCCGCGGCCAGGGCGCTGTGGCCGACGCGCTGACCTACCAGACCGCCCAGCCGGACATTTTCGTCGGCGGCGACGTCTGCACCGGGCCGCGGTTTGCCATTGACGCGATTGCTGCGGGCAAGCAGGGGGCAATTTCCATCCACCGCTTTGTGCAGCCCAACACCAGCCTGACGATTGGCCGCAACCGCCGCGACTTCCACGAGCTGGACAAGTCGAATCTGGCGCTGGGCGAGTATGACCGCGCACCGCGCCAGTCCGCCGCGCTGGATGCGGGCATTGACGCGCACCGTTCCTTCCGCGACGCGCACCTGACGCTGACCGAGGATCAGGTCAAAATCGAGACAGCGCGCTGTCTGGGCTGCGGTGCCAGCGTTGTGGACCCGAACAAGTGCATTGGCTGCGGCGTCTGCACGACAAAGTGCGAGTTTGATGCCATCCGCCTGCACCGCGACCTGCCCGAGTGCAGCAAGATGGTCAGGAGCGAGGACAAGTTCAAGGCCATTCTGCCCTACATGGCGAAGCGCGAGATCAAGATCCGCTTTGCCAAGAAGGAGAAGTAATGCACGAGCTTGGCATTGTATTCCACATCATCCGCACGGTGGAGGACGTGGCCCGGCAGAACGACGTGACGCGCATCCGGCGCGTTACGCTGCAGCTGGGCGAGGTCTCCGGCGTGGTGGAGAGCTATCTGCAGGACTGCTGGAAGTGGGCGGCGGCGAAATCGGAGCTTTTGCCCGGCGCGGTGCTGACCGTGGAGACCATCCCCGCCGTGACCGTGTGCGAGGACTGCGGCCAACAGTACCCCACCGTGCAGTTTGGCCGCACCTGCCCCCACTGCCAGAGCCCGCGCACCCACCTTTTGCAGGGCCATGAGATGTTGATCAAAGAAATCGAGGCCGTGGAGACAGGACCCACCGCCCCGGAGAGGGCGTGAGGCTGCATGAAATACAAAATTTTCCGCATTGAGGAACAGATGTACGGCTGCGAGGAGCCGCCCGCCGACCAGCCGATTCTGGTAGACGTAGTGCTGGAAGGTGCTGACGGCACACGGCGCGTGCTCCCCTACCCCGACGAAGCGCTGCGCCGCGGCGGGATGGAGGAAGGCGACAGCGTCGATTTGATCGACGGCATCCTTCGCAAGGTATAATTTCCCCAAAAACAAAAGGGGCTGTTGCGTGTGCAGCAGCCCCTTCAGCGTTTCAAAAACCTCTCTCTGCGAGGGAGGTGCCCCGCAGGGGCGGAGGGAGAGAACCTTGCCATAACCCGAAATATTTCGGGCAACCGTACAGTTCTCTCCCCCACCGCCTGCGGGCGGAGCCCCCTCGCAGAGGGGGCCAAGGGGGGTGAACGCCCCTTATGTTTTTTACAAAGGTTATTCTTCCGTAGAAATATCGCGGCCAAAGTATTTTTCGCTCAATGCCTTCAGCGTGCCGTCGGCGCGCAGCTCGTCAATGGCGGCATCAATGGCCGTGCGCAGGGCGGCAGTCTCGTCGCCCTTGCGCATCGGGATGGCGATCTGGTTCGCATCGTCGGTCAGCACGGCGATCTTCACATTCGCGTCGGGGTGCTCCTTCGTGTAATCGTAGAAGGTCATCTCGGCGTTCAGCGTCGCGTCGATGCGCCCGCTCAGCAGCAGTTCAAACGTCTGGTTCAGGTCGTCAACGCCCGTCACCGTCGCGCCGTACTGCTCGGCCAGCTCGGCGTAGGTGCTGGAGATCGTGTTTGCGGTCTTTTTGCCCTTCAGGTCCTCCAGCGTGTTGATGCTGTCATCGTCGGCCTTGGTGATGACGGCGGTGCGGTTGAAGGCGTAGGGCGTCGAGAAGTCGTATTTTTCGGCGCGTTCGGGGGTGATGTCCACGCCGTTGACCATGAAGTCATAGCGGCCCGCGTCCAGACCGGCCAGCAGGCCGTCCCACTCGCCCTCGACAAACTGCGGCTCAACGCCCAGCTTCTTCGCGATCTCGGTGGCGACCTCGACGTCGTAGCCGACGAGGTTGTCGTTTTCATCGTGGTAGGTCCAGGGTGCCCATGTGCCCTCCATCGCAACCGTGATGGTACCCTTGGCCTGGATCTCGCTCAACAGGTCGCCGGACGCGGCCTCGGCGGTGCTCCCGGCGGCGGATTCCGCTGCGGGCGCGGTGGCGGCGGCGCTGCTGCCGCAGGCGGTCAGGGCCAGCGCGGCGGTCAGGGTCAGGGCGGTCAGCTTGGTCAGGTTCTTCATTACAATAGGCTCCTTTGCTTGTAGGTCTGCAAAAATTCTTTGGTGCGGGGCTGCTGCGGGTCGTTGAAGAACGCCTCGGCGGTGTTCTGCTCCACAATGACGCCCTGCTCCATGAACACCACGCGGTTGGCCGCGTGGCGGGCAAAATCCATCTCGTGGGTCACGACCAGCATCGTGCGGCCTTCCCCGGCCAGGCTGCGCATGACGGCCAGCACCTCGCCGGTCAGCTCGGGATCCAAAGCGGACGTAGGCTCGTCGAAATAGATGATCTCCGGGTCGGCGGCCATGGCGCGGGCAATCGCCACGCGCTGCTGCTGCCCGCCGGAAAGCTGGCTGGGGTAGTAGTCGGCGCGGTCATCCATGCCGACCTTGACCAGCGCGGCGCGGGCGATCTCCTCGGCCCGGCGGCGCGGCATTTTGCGCGCGATGATAAGCCCCTCGGTCACGTTTTGCAGCGCGGTCTTGTTGGCAAACAGGTTGTAGCTTTGAAAGACAAATCCCGTGCGGCGGCGCAGGGCGTTGGCCTCGGCGTGGGTGACGCGGGCCAGGTCTACGCGCTGGTCGTCAAACAGCATCGTGCCGCCGTCGGACTTTTCCAAAAAGTTCAGGCAACGCAACATCGTTGTTTTTCCGCTGCCGCTGGGGCCTAAAATGGCGACGACGTCGCCCTTGTTCACGTCCAGATCGATGCTCTTGAGCACCTGCAAATCTCCAAAGGACTTGCGCAGATTTCTGATTTGCAGCATAGTTCAGCTCCTTTGCGCGCCCTTGCTGTTGAGGTACCGCTCGCCGACGGCCTGCAGGCGGGTCAGCACGGTGCAGAACAGCAGGTAAACCAGACCGACCTCAATGTAGAGGGCCAGCGGCTCATAGGTGCGGGCCACAATGCGCTGGGTCGTCATGAACATTTCGGTCACGGTGATGTTCGCGGCCAGCGAGGTATCCTTGACCATGGCGATCAGCGTACTGGCCAGCGTGGGGAAGGCCGTGCGCAGCGCCTGCGGCAGGATGATGCGGCGGATGATCTGTAAGTAGCTCATGCCGACGCACTGCCCCGCCTCCATCTGGCCTTTGGGCACGGATTCCAGCGCGGCGCGGATGGTCTCGGCGCAGTACGCGCCCTCGTTGATGGAAAAGACGAGCACCGCCGCGGGGAACGGCTCAATCAGGATGCCGACGCCGGGCAGGCCGTAGAACACAACGAACAGCTGCACCAGCACGGGCGTGCCGCGGATGACCCAGATATAAAACCGGGCCAGCCGCTGCAAAACGGGCACATGGGCAAACTGCACCAGCGCCACCGCCACCGCGATGATGAGCGCCAGCGTGAACGAGATGGCGGTCAGCGGGATGGTGACGGTCAGGCCGGGCAGCAATATTTTACCAAAGGAATCCACAAGGATTCCCCACAGGCGTTCGGACATGGGGCGGGACTCTCCTTTTTTTGTTTGGGGTTGCGGGAATATTTCCCACTAAAACGGTATGCTATGAGATTGTAGCACACTTTGCCGGATTTTGCAAGGGTGAAATTTGAAGTGAAGTTTAAGGTTGGAGCAGAAAAGCCTGCCTTGTCAAAGACAGACTCCCCCGTGCCGGGGGAGGTGGCGCGTAGCGCCAGAAGGGGAGCAGGTGGACACCGCAGGCGGCCGGAGGGATTCTGACGGGCTATGCCCTGCACGCTGTCACACCCGCAGACGGGCAGGAATCCCTCCGCCTCGCAGGCTCGGCACCTCCCTTTGACAAGGGAGGCTTTTGTCTGCGGGGTGAGGGTGGGGGGATTGCACGGAAGGTTTACTGTGGCCGGAAGCGGGCACGGCGGCCAGAGGGCTGGCCGCCCTACGTTCCCCTTTTCCGGTAGGACGTAGGGCGGGGTGCCCCCACCCCGCCGAAGTTGGCGGCAGGCAGAATGCAACGGTATTGGCAGACCGTAGGGGCGGATTCCATATCCGCCCCTGGGAATGTCCGTAGTAGAAATGGAATTGAGTGAAACCACAACAAAAGCACAAAAAAATCCCACCGCCGGGTGGCGGTGGGATTACAATAGACCTATATTATTACATCCTTAGCCAATGGCAGGACCCGTAATCGTGCTAGCAGTAAGGCCATCAGATGCACGCACAGTGCTAAACTCCGTTGCGCCGGAAGCATCCTTCTTATAAGTGATAGAAGAAGAGCCATCATCGAAAACGACTTCAGTAACAACGTAGCCCGTACCAACAGTAATAGTATAATGCCAATTAGACTTAGTCGTACCGTTAGTAGTAGTAGTCGGAACCTCTGCCAGCTTGTCAATCTGGGTAATTGCAGTACCCTGATTTGTAGCGTTATCAAGTCCCTTATTCAAACCATAATACTCAGAAGCAGTAGTCTGAGCAGCCATAACGACCATGCGGCACTCGGAAACAACCTTCTCCTTGTTCGCCTTGTCGATGTAGCCGGTCAGGGCGGGGATCAGCAGGGCGGCCAGGATGGCCAGGATGACCAGAACGACGATGAGCTCGACCAGGGTGAAGCCTTTCTTGTTCTTCATTTTGCGAATTTTCTCGAACATGATAAATTCCTCCAATAAATTCAGTAAGGACATCGTGCGTCCTCATTTGTGAAAATATAATATCACATAATCTGCCAAATTTCAACAGCCTTATGTAAAAACAGCAAAAAACATTTTTTTGCTTCTATTTTCGATTTCCCACCGTTTTGCCTGTTGCACTCCAACCGCCTTGCCGTGGCTGCCCCTCTGCCGCTGCGCGGAATTCTATACATATTACCGTCATTTTTAAAAATCAGCTGTGCCGCCGTGCCAAAAGCTGCGGCCAAGACTGCCGCAATTGAAACCGCACATATATTGCGTTTATTTTATCTGTGCTGTCTCTGTCGGTGCGGGCAGCGGGGCGCGCTGTGCATGGATTTCAGCGTATATAGGCCAATTTTACAGGCGGGCAATTTTTGTGCCATTTTGCATTTCCCCGTGTCCTCTCTCCCCTGCCCGGCTGCAGGGGCGCTCCCTTTGTGAACATACCGCAAATTCCGGTGCAAAAGTGTGGTATACTGCAAGATTTTGTGCTATACTGGATAAAAAATCAATACAGCCGGGCCGCGCCCGGCACAAAAGGGGCCACACATGAAAAACACCACCGAGGAAAAACGCGAGGCCATCCCCAACAGCGTCAGCCGGATGCTGCTTGCGGGCATCGGCGTACTTTTGCAGGTTTTATGGATCTTCTGGCTTGCCCTCAAGCTGAACGACTACTCCGCCGCCATTCAGGTATGCACGTCGGTACTGACATTTTTGATTACGCTGCGTATATATGGACTGCATATCAACTCCGCGTATAAAATTTCGTGGATCATTCTGATTTTGCTGTTTCCCATCTTCGGTCTGACCATCTATCTGCTGTTTGGCCGCAGCGGGGCCGTCAGCGTCATGCGCCGCCGTTTTGGTGAAAATATGACGATGCTGCGCCCGTATCACGCACCCATTTTGCAGCAGCGCCGCGCCCTGCCCTACCCGGACCGCATCACCCGCAACCACGCCCGCTATTTGCAGGACCGCGCGGGCTACCCCGCCTATGACAACACCGATGTGACGTTCTACGGCGACACCTGCGAGGCACTGGAGGCCCAGAAAACAGCCCTGCGCAGCGCGGAAAAGTTTATTTTCATGGAATACCACGCCATTGAGGATGCCTCCGCCTGGCAGGAGCTGGAGGATATTCTGGCCGAGCGCGCCGCCCACGGCGTGGAGGTGCGCGTATTTTACGACGACGTGGGCAGCATCGGGTTTATCAACAGCAAATTTGTCAAAAAGCTGGCGGGGCGCGGCATACAGTGCCGCCGGTTCAACCCGGTCATCCCGATTTTGAACGTCTTTATGAACAATCGCGACCACCGCAAAATCACCGTTGTGGACGGGCGCGTCGGCTTTACCGGCGGCTACAATCTGGCGGAGGAGTACTTCAACCGCACCCACCCTTACGGCCAGTGGAAGGACAGCGGCATCCGGCTGGAGGGCGACGCCGTGCGCGGCCTGACGCTGATTTTCTTAGAGCTGTGGGGCGCAACGCAGAAGGCCGCACCCGAGGTCGAGCGCTATCTGTCCGATGTGCCCTACACCGCGCGGGAGAATGCCGTGGTGCTGCCCTACGCGGACAATCCGCTGGACGACGAGGCCACCGGCGAGAACGTCTACCTGAACATGATCCGCAGTGCGAAGGACTACGTCTACATTACAACGCCCTACCTTATTCTAAGTGACGAGATGCAGCGCACACTGCGGCTGGCCGCGTCCAGCGGCGTTGATGTGCGGATCATCACGCCGGGCATCCCGGACAAAAAGCTGATCTTCTCGGTCACGCGCAGCTATTACGCCAGCCTTGCCAAGAGCGGCGTGCGCATTTATGAGTACGCGCCCGGGTTCATCCACGCGAAGCAATGCGTAGCCGACGGCACGGAAGCCGTTGTGGGTACGATCAATTTTGACTTCCGCAGCCTGTACCTGCACTTTGAGAACGCCTGCTGGTTCTGCGGCTGCAGCGCCGTGGCCGATGTGCGCCGCGATTTTGACGCGCTGTTCTCCGTCTGCCGCGAGGTCACGCAGGAGTACGCCGACACCCGCAGCCTGGCCGTGCGCGGCTGGGACTGCGTGCTGCGGCTGTTCAGCCCGCTGATGTGACGGGCTGTGCGCCGGGCGCGGCAAGTGGAATTTTCCCAAAGAAATCTGTACTATTCCACGTTGCAAACCGCCGCTGCGCGCCGTACAATAAAGACAAAATCATCCTGTGAGGTGCATACCAATGGAGCATATAGCATGGAAGGGCCGCATCAAGCCCGGCTGCAAAGCGGAATATCAGCGCCGCCACGCGGAGATCTGGCCCGAGATGGTCGAGGTGCTGAAGGCTGCGGGCATCTGCAACTACAGCATCTTCTACTGTAACGACGAGCTGTTCGGCTACTATGAGTGCGCGAAGGGCGTTGCCTACGCCGAGAAGGTACAGGCCGAAAGCCCCGTTGTAGACCGCTGGAACGACTACATGAAGGACATTCTGGAGCTGGAAATGGACCCTGTGACCGGCGCCCAGCCCAAGCTGGAGCAGGTGTTCCGTCTGGATTAAACGCGCATAAGACAGCAAAGCCGCCCGTGTCAGGCTGACACGGGCGGCTTGTGTTTTTATGGGCAGGTGCAGCGCAGACGGTGCTGCCTTTAGGGTATTTACAACACGATGCGGAACGCGACGCGGTGCTCTCCTTCCCCGCTGACGCGGTAAGGCTCCTCCACATCGGTGCCCCAGCTGTCGATGCCGCCGACACCGCGGGCTGCGCCCAGGATCGTCACGCTCGTGCGGCCCGTGGCGGGCAGCTCGGTGATGTGCTGGGCGGCCTCGATCTCCTGCGCAGTGTTGGGCAGTGCGCTGAAAGCAAACGGCGCGTCGGCCTGTTCAATCGTCAGCGCAGCCGCCGTCTGGCCGCAGGCGTTGTGCTGCTCCAGTGTGAACTGACGGGTGCCCACATGCAGGCCGCAGTCCTGCGGGACGAGGGCCGGTTCAATGTGCGGCACCTCCTCATGGCAGCCAAAGACGCCGCCCTTGCAGCGATCCGGGTAGGTCTCGCCCGAAAGGCCGGTCCAGAGCGTGCGGGCCACGGGGGCAAACGTCTGGAATTTAACGCCGAAGCAGGGCAGCTCGGGCGCACCGGGCACGCCATGATAGACGGCTTCAACCAGCAGCGTGCCCTGCGGCTCCACGGTGTAGGTCAGCTCGGCCTTAGCGCCGGGCACGGTGGGCACGCCGTAGGTATAGCGCACCTGCACACCGTCGGCGGATTTCTGCAAGACCGCAAAGCCGAGGTTCTGCAGGTAGACATCCGCCGCCAGCCAGGCCGCCGCTTTCTGCGGGAAGCCGCAGCCGCGGTCATTGTCGGTGGCGGCGCGCCAGAACGCCGGGCGCGGGGCGCGCCAGAGCCACTCGCTGCCGTTGACGGTCAGCGACGACGGCCCGGCCTCGCCCGCGGAAAAGAGAATTTCAAACCCGTCGCCCCTGACACCGAGGTTGCCGTCGCCCTCGGTCACGGTTAACGTGCCGGGCTTGCGGGCGGCCTGTGCTTTGGCCGCGTCGCGGTCCGCCCGGGCGGCGGCTGCGGCGTTGCGGGCATCGTGGGCGGCGCGGCGGGCGGGGGTGTCGTACCAGTAGCGCACGTCCTGCATGGCGGGCTTCTCGGCACCGTCGGCGTAGACAATGCCGTTACCGCTGAAGTTGTAATCGGTGTTGCGGTCCGCAAAGTCGCCGCCGTAGCCCAGCACGCTGCGGCCAAGCGCGTCGGTGTGCCGGAGCGCCTGGTCCATGTAGTCCCAGATGAAGCCGCCCTGGTACTGGTCGAACTCGTCGGCCAACTTCACATAGCTCTCCATGCCGCCCAGCGAGTTGCCCATATCGTGCATATACTCGCAGAGAATGAAGGGCTTCTTCGGGTGGGATTCGAGATACTCGCGGATTTCCCACGGCTTGGCGTACATCCGGCTTTCCATGTCGCTGATGGCGTCGAACGCACGGCAGTGGAACACACCCTCATAATGCACGAGGCGGCCCGGGTCGTGGTCGTGGAAGAACTGCGACATGGCGAGAATATCCTCGCCCGCGTAGCTCTCATTGCCGCAGGACCAGATCAGGACGGCGGTGTGGTTCTTGTCGCGTTCAAACATGCTGCGGGCGCGGTCCACGACGCAGTCCTTCCACTCGGGCAGGCTGCCGGGCACGTTCCAGCTCGGCTCCACCGCGCCGAGCTTCTGCCAGCTGCCGTGGCTTTCAAGGTTCGTCTCGTCGATCATGTAGATGCCGTTCCGGTCACACAGGTCGTACCACAGGCTCTGGTCGGGGTAGTGGCAGGTGCGCACGGCGTTGATGTTGTTCTTTTTGAACACGGCCATGGCGGCGTGCATGTCGTCGGCGCCGATGGCGCGGCCCCTGTCGGCGTTCCACTCGTGGCGGTTGACGCCGTTGAACACGACACGTTCCCCGTTCAGGCACATGACGCCGTTTATCATCTCAAAGCGGCGGAAGCCGATGTCGTAGGGCACAACTTCCTGCAAAACGCCGTCGGCATCGCGCAGGGTCAGTACGGCGTGGTAGAGCACCGGTGCTGCATGGCTCCACGGCTGGATGCCCTCGATCTCAATCGTATCGCCCGCGGCGGGGCCTTCGTAGACGGCGTAGCCCTCGGGGTCAGTCACGACGAGGGCAACCGACGCGCCGTCGGTCTCGCCGTCCAGCTTGACGAGGGGCGTCAGCAGACCGGTGGTGTTGTCGGCGGCAAGGTCAGCCTTGAGCCAGATGTCGTTGATGTGGACCCTGGGCTTTGCGTACAGATAGACCGAGCGGAAGATGCCCGAGAAGCGGAAGAAGTCCTGATCCTCGATCCAGGCGGCGCTGCTGCGCTTGTAGACCTCGACGCAGAGGCGGTTGTTCTCGTCCCGAATATACGGTGTCAGGTCAAATTCAGACGGAGTGAAGCTGTCCTCGGCATAGCCGACGAACTGGCCGTTGCACCACAGGTACATGGCCTGCTCCACGCCCTGAAAGCTGACGCAGACGCGCTGGCCGCGCAGGGACTCGTCCAGATCAAATTCTTTGACATAGCTGCCCACGGGGTCATCGTTCCAATCGACCTGCGGCGGGCGCAGGCAGCTGCGGCCATCCCACGGGTAGAGGGTGTTGGTGTACTGCAGCTGACCGTAGCCCTGCAGCTCGATGTGCCCGGGCACGCGGATGGTGCCGAAGCCGGACAGGTCGGCGTCCGGCTGCCAGAAATCCGCCGGGCGGGCGGCAGGTTTGGCGCTCCACGCAAAGCGCCATGCGCCGTCCAGTGACTGGCGCAGCGATGTCAGGCCGCTTTCGGCCTCGTCCAAGGTGCGGCAGCAGAGATGGTCAGAGTGTGCGTCCAGCCGGTTCACAGCAAAGACGGTGGGGTCACTCAGCCAGCGAAGTTCAGGGGTCATAGGGATCTCTCCTTTACACAATCAGGTTCTTACCGACATTCTGCCACAGGGCGCGCGGGGTGTCAATGGAAAGTTTCACGCAGATATTTTCCGTATTTTTTGCATCTTTACGGGAATTGTGCTGTGTTTAACACTTTGCGGCAGGATTTTTTGAGTTTTTCCGTTTTGTCTGGTGGCAGATTGTACGCTGCAGCACCAGATATAGCGGTGGCGGCAGGATTTTTGCGGGGCGGGTTGTTATAGTCGGCACACCTGTGGCGCAAAAAAGCGCCGCACCTTTTTGCAGGGGCGGCGTTTTGGGGTCATACTTCTTCTGTCTCCGCCTCCGCGGCGGCGCGCAGACGCTCCCGCACGGGGCGCAGGGCCTCGGGTAGAGCCTCGTCGGGCAGGTCGCTGATGCCCTCGGTGCTGCCGCGGGCGGCAGCGGTCTCATAGAACCAGCACTTGTAGTCCAGGGTGTCCATCGTCTGCTGCAATTCAGCCATGCGGGTCTCGAGCACGGTGCGCTGCTTGCGGAACAGCTCCAGCCGCCGGGCAATGGTCTCATCGCCCTGCATGGCCAGCTCGATGTATTCGCGGATGTCCTTGAGGGACATGCCGGTCTTTTTCAGGCACTCGATGATGCGCAGCCATTCGAAGTCCTTCTCCGTAAAAACGCGGATGCCGCCGGACGAGCGCCCGACGAAGGGCAGCAGCCCTTCCTTATCGTAATAGCGGATTGTCGATGCGGGCACGCCCAGCCGCCGCGCCATCTCCCCCACTGTATAGGCCATGTGTTTTCCTCCTATGACTTAAACCCAGGTTTAACCTGTGTATCAGTATAGGACAAAAGGGCGGCGTTGTCAAGGCGGGCGGGGTCACCCGCGGTATTCTCCCCTCATCCGGCTGAACGGTTTCCTGTTCTTGCACACGCCGCGGGGCGTGCCGCCGCACCCCTGCCCGCTTTTCTTTTATAGGGAAGGCTTTTTCTATTTTTTATTGACAAACGCGCGGTTTGTTTCTATCATGTTCATATAAGCAAGGGAGGGACCGCCACTATGCTGACCTATAATATGGACGTGGAGGAACGCAGCATCTGGCTGCGCGCCACCCCCGGCGCAGCGGCGCTGGCACAGCCGTTTTACTGCACCGAGGCCGGCAACTTTTATGGCCGCGCCCATTTTGCCACAGCCCGCACCGATAAGGATAGCTTTCTGCTGTTTTATACGCTGTCCGGCTCCGGTCTGATCGAGCAGAACGACCAGCGCGTGGAGCTGCCCGCCGGCAGCGCCCTGCTGTTGAACTGCCGCACCCCCCAAAGCTACTGCACTGCCCCCGGGCAGGACCACTGGCACCACTACTGGGCGCATCTGGACGGCGCGGGCGTCGCCAATCTGGCCGAGGTACTGCAGCCGCAGGGGCGGCTGTCCCCCGTTACGGTCAGTCGGCTGGAAATGCAGCCGCTGTTTGAGTCACTGGCCGCCGAGTGGGAGCACGGCGCCGCCGCACAGATCGAGATCTGCCTGGCCCTGCACCGGATGCTGGCCCTGATGGCCCGCCAGCTGCTGGCCGGGGACGAGAGCCGCTCCAATCGCACCTTGATCGAACAGGCCGCCGAGTACATCCGCCAGCACTATGCCGAGCCGCTGTCGCTGGACAGCCTGCTGGCCCAGACGCCGGTGAGCAAGAGCTGGTTCCTGCGGCTGTTCCGCCAGTACATGGGCACAACGCCCTACAATTTTTTGCTGTCCACGCGGATCACACGCGCCAAGGAGCTGCTGGTGCTGACGGATTTCTCCGTCTGCGAGATCGCGCACCAGGTCGGTTTTGGGGATGAGAGCAACTTCTCGACCCGCTTTACCGCCATGGTGGGCCAAAGCCCCCAGCAGTACCGCAAGAGTGCAATGAAGCCCGCGGAAAACTGAATAATGGGAAAGAAGGCATTTGTATGTTGAAAACCGAACGCATGGACCGTGTCCGTGCTGCCCTGCGCGCGCAGGGACTGACGCAGATGATCGTCTGCGACCCCAAGAGCGTGTGGTATCTGACCGGCGTCGCCGTGGAGCCCTATGAGCGTCTGCTGGCGCTCTACCTGCCCACCGAGGGCGAGCCGGTGCTGTTTTTGAACAGACTGTTCAATGTGCCCGAGCCGCCGTGCAGGACCGTCTGGCACACCGACACGGACAAGCCCGTGGCGCAGATTGCCGAGGTCGTGGACGCGGGCAGGCCGCTGGGCATTGACAAGGAGTGGCCCGCTAAGTTTCTGATCCCGCTGATGGAGACCCACCCCGGTATGCAGGTCGTGCTGTCCAGCGACTGCGTGGACGACTGCCGCGCCTGCAAGGACGCCGAGGAGCAGGCCCTCATGCGCGAGGCGTCCCGCATCAACGACGCGGTGAACGAGGCCGCGAAGCACTATATAAAGGCCGGCATGACCGAACGCGAGGTCGCCGAGTTTATCGACGCGCAGTTCCGTGCCCACGGCTGCGAGGGGCCGAGCTTTACGACGATCGTCTCCTTTGGTGCCAACGCTGCCGACCCGCACCACGAGCCGGACGACACCGTGTTAAAAGAGGGCGACTGCGTGCTGTTTGACATGGGCTGCGTGAAGAGCCGCTATTGCAGCGACATGACCCGCACCTGGTTCTGCGGCCAGCCCACTGAAAAGCAGGCCGCCGTGCACGATCTGGTGCGCCGCGCAAATGAGGCTGCCGAGGCGCTCATCAAGCCCGGCGTGCGCCTGTGTGAGCTGGACGCCGCCGCGCGCGACCTGATTACGGAAGCGGGCTACGGTGCGTATTTCAACCACCGTCTGGGGCATTTCATCGGCCAGACCGACCACGAGAAGGGCGACGTCAGCAGCGCGAACACCGCCGTAGCCAGACCCGGCATGATCTTTTCGATTGAGCCGGGTGTCTACCTGCCCGGCGAGTTCGGCGTCCGCGTGGAGGACCTCGTCCTGGTGACCGAGACCGGCTGCGAGGTGCTGAACAGGAACGATAAGCATTGGGATGTGGTGGGGAAATAACTGCCGCCATCCCTGCCTCCCCTTGAAGGGAGGTGGCCCCGCAGGGCCGGAAGGGTGGCTGGCAGCCGACCTATAAAAGGGTTGCTGCGGCCCACCCCTCACCGCCTGCGGGCGGAGCTCCCCTCAAGGGGAGCCTAAAGAATTTCAGAGAGGTGTACGATTGAAAAAACATCTGTTCCGTATCATTGCCGTCCTGTCCGCCGCGGTCCTGCTGGCGGGCTGCGCGGCGTCGCGGCTGCGGCTGGGGGCTGCGGCTGCCGGCGGCGTGTACAATGCGTTTGGTACCGCCATGGCCACCCAGAACAGCACCATCGAGGTCAAACAGACCGCCGGGTCCGCCGCCAACCTGCGGCTGCTGGCGGGCGGCTATTTACAGCTGGCCGTTGCCCAGTCCGACATGGCACAGGATGCCTACGACGGCAGCGGCGTCTTTGCTCACGAGAGCACCGAGCGCAGCTTCAGCGCCGTGGCCGCCCTGTATGAGGAGGCCGTACAGGTCGTTGTCCGGGCCGACTCCGGCATTACGACGCTGGAGGAACTGCAGGGCTGCACGCTCAGCGTCGGCGAGGAGGAATCCGGCACCGAGCAGAACGCCTGGCAGGTTTTGGCCGCCTGCGGCCTGAACAACCGCCTGGTACACACTGTAAACCTGAACTACACCGACGCTGCCGCCCGGCTGGCCGACGGCACGATCGACGCGATGTTCGTCACCGCCGGTCTGCACGCCGACGCGCTGGAGCAGCTGGCCAAGACCTGCGCCATCCGTCTGCTCTCCGTCGATGGGGGTGTCGGTGCGCGGCTGCTGGCGGCCTACCCGGCCTACCGCGCCTGCGTTATCCCCGCCGGGACCTACGCCGGTCAGGGTGAGGACGTCTGGACCGTCAGCGTGCAGGCGCTTCTGCTGGCGTCGAACGCGCTGTCCGACGAGACCGTCCAAAGACTGACTGCCCGGTATTTTGACAGCGTGGACGCCGTGGCTGCCGCCGTGCCGGTGCCGCTGGTGACCGACCCCGCCGTGGCCGCCGCACAGAGCGTTATCCCCTACCACACCGGGGCCGCTGCGTACTACACCGCGCAGGGCATCACCCCCGCAGGGCCGGAGACGGGCGCGTCCCCTGAACAGGAGGCCGCCACATGATCATCTCACTGGATATGTACCAGACGCTGTTTGCGGCGGTCTGCGTGCTGATGCTGGGCCGCTTTTTGAAGGCGCGCATCGGCTTTCTGGAAAAATTCTGCATTCCCGCGCCGGTCATCGGCGGCGTGCTGTTTGCCGTTTTCACCTGTCTGTGCTATGTGACCGGCATTGCCGAGTTTGAATTTGACGACATTTTAAAGGAAGTCTGCATGGTGTTCTTCTTCACCTCGGTAGGCTTTCAGGCCAACCTCAAGGTGCTGAAAAGCGGCGGCAAATCGCTGATCCTCTTCTTGGGGCTGGTCGTTGCGCTGATTTTGTGCCAGAACTTCCTCGCCGTCGGGCTGGCGGATCTGCTGGGCATCTCGCCGCTGATCGGTCTGTGCACCGGTTCCATCCCGATGGTCGGCGGCCACGGTACGGCGGGCGCGTTCGGCCCCGTGCTCGAGGACTTCGGCGTTGCGGGCGCGACCACGCTCTGCACGGCGGCGGCCACCTACGGCCTGATTGCGGGCAGCGTCATGGGCGGCCCGACGGGCCGTCTGCTCATTGAGCGCCGCAAGCTGCTGGACACCGTTGTGCCCGAGGACGACAGCCTGCTGGTGGAGGAAGAAATCAAGCACGAGCGCCACACCAGCATGTACCCGGCTGCTGTGTTCCAGCTGATTATCGCCATCGGCATCGGCACGTTCATCTCCAAGGCGCTGGCCATGACCGGGCTGACGTTCCCCATTTATATCGGCGCGATGATCGCCGCGGCGTGTATGCGCAACATCGGCGAATTCACCCACAAATTCACGACCCACATGGGCGAGATCAACGACATCGGCGGCATCAGCCTGTCGCTGTTCCTGGGCATTGCCATGATCACGCTGAAGCTGTGGCAGCTGGCCGCGCTGGCACTGCCGCTCATCATCCTGCTGGCGGGCCAGACGCTGCTGATTTTCCTGTTCACCTACTTTGTGATTTTCAACATCATGGGCCGCGACTATGACGCTGCGGTCATTGCAGCGGGCGTCTGCGGCTTTGGCATGGGCGCGACGCCCAACGCCATGGCCAACATGCAGGCCCTGTGCGAAAAGTATGCCCCGTCGGTCAAGGCGTATCTGCTGATCCCGCTGGTAGGCAGTCTGTTTGCGGACTTCCTCAACAGTCTGGTCATCACCTTCTTTATCAACTTTATCTAATTGGGAGGTCCTTCTGATGTTCCGCAAGCTGCGCGAGGCGCTGAAAAAACAGCGCTACCGTGTCCACAGTGACGACGTTGCCCTGCCCGAGGTCCACACCGGCCAGGTCACCCACAACGACGCCCCCGAGATCCCGGAGAAGCACAAGTCCATCAACTATGAAAACGTCGCCATCCCGGAGGTTCATATTCCAAAGAAGAAGCCCTGAAGCCTTCTCCCCCTGGGGGAGAAGGTGGCCCCGCAGGGCCGGATGAGGGGAGAGCTTGCCGCGGTTGCCCGCAAACGGGTTGCCACAGAGGGTTCGGCCCTCATCAGTCACCTTCGGTGACAGCTTCCCCCGATGGGGAAGCCTTTTTGTACAGCAAAACGCCCCTGACCGTTCGGTCAGGGGCGTTTTGCTCGTAATGTTAGTCGAGGAAGTTCTCGTTGAGGGTGACACCGAAGTCGTGGGCAATGGCGCGCAGGTCATCGTCGGTGATGGTCTGGCGGATCAGGCCGCCGCCCATGGACAGGACCTTGACGTAGATCTCGGCACTCTTTTCAATCGTGTGGGCGAGGCCGAAGGTGATGTCAAAGTCAGGGCCGGAGGCAAACAGGCCGTGCTGTGCCCAGATAGCGGCCTGATAGGTTTTCATCTTCTCGGAGGTTGCCATGGCGATGTCCGCGCCGCCCGGGACCATCCAGGGGCAGACGCCGACGCCCTCGGGGAAAACGACGGGGCACTCGGTAGCGCTCTGCCACAGGGCGCGGGAGAAGTCACGGTCCGTAAGCGGCAGGATGTAGGTCAGCGCAATGACGTTGGTGGCGTGGCAGTGATAAATAACGCGGTTCGCGCCGTTGGTAGCGGCCTTGCGGACGCTGTGGTTCATGAAATGGCTGGGGAACTCGGACGTCGGGCGTGCGCCGTCGGCCAGACCCCAGACGATGCGCCAGCTGTCGCCCTTGTCGTTGATCTCCACAATGCCGATGCTGTGGATCGGGTCAGGCTCGACGTTGCGGAAGAACTTGCCGGAGCCGGTGGTGATGAAGTACTCACCGGCCAGATTATCGGCCTGCACGCCCATGTTGACCCACTCGCGCGGCTCGGCGTCGAAGTAGGGACGGCAGGCGGCGACGTCCTCCCCGGTCATGCGGTAGGTCAGGTTGCCGCCGTTGCGCTCGTGCCAGCCCTGCAGCCAGCCATCGTTGCACATGCGGATAAAGCCCTTGACGCAGGGAATTTCATAAATCGTAGACATAATTTCTGCTCCTTTTTTGCTTTTTGCCGCGTCCGTAGGGGCCGGACATGTCCGGCCCGCCACCTTGCGCAGCTGCCCATTTACGGGTCATAATTTTTATGTTGAGGGCCGGGCATGCCCGGCCCCTACCGTGCATCGATTATAAATCAGCGCGTGATCACATCCACCGGCACGTTGAAGATCTCGGCAACCTTCAAAATCGTGTCGATGTGGTGGCCGGTGGCGGCGGCCATGTGGTGGGTGGGGCCGGCCTCGCTCCAGCGGTTGACGAACTCGCGGGCACCGCAGTTGAAGCGGGTGCGCATGTTCGTATCACCGAAGGTGAAGATCGGGCCGGGCTCGTTGACGCCCTCGGCCACGACAAACTTGAAGTGGCCGTCCTTGTCCTGCGTGATGGCCAGATAGGTCACATCGCCCACCGGCGGGTAGAACTGGGT
>ENA-ORIC01001441-ORIC01001441.1-human-gut-metagenome-genome-assembly--contig:-NODE-1441-length-22874-cov-4.030443_pt1 | contig 22874 bp, 21 predicted proteins | sample MGYA00243023_ERZ508732 | MGnify/ENA primary metagenome ERZ508732 (study PRJEB26277, sample SAMN04329767) | human gut metagenome | biome: human-associated habitat | host: Homo sapiens | place: USA...
GACGAAATATCTTTATCGTTCGCGTGTTCGAATACAATACGCACATACTTCGCGTCGGACGGCAAACTCGAATCTTTCGCCGCCTCGTAATCCACTTTCAAAGCAGTTGTCGTTTTTTTCAAAAATGCTTTGTCCGCGTCGTAGTAGAAGATATTGTACGAAATATCTCCCGCCTTTTCGTCTACGTCCACCACAAGACCTTTCACCGGCACGAAATCCTTCGTCCGCCATGCCGTCGCGCCCGATTTGTCGCGCCCCGTTTCCGTATCGAGCAAGCCCGTTTCGTAACCGAACGTTGAAGAAACGTCTTTCGTCTTTTCGCCGCTGATCTGTTTCACCAACGCCGCGCCGCCTAAGCCTACGCCCAATACTGCCACAATGCCGATCGCCACTCCCGCGACCTTACCGTTTTTTGCTTTTGCCATTGCTAAAAGCCTCCTGTTATTTTTTCCGCGGATTTTATCTCGCGGTTTTTAACTCTCTTTGACGCCCTTCCGAAGTCAGGGCGAAGCGGATAATAAGGAAGTACCTCTTCGCCCCTTCAAGGCTGCAACCCGCACGCGCTCACGCGCGTATGCGGGTACATATATAGCAAACGGCTTTCGCTCACCGTTTCGCTCAATTTTCTTGCGCCGGTCTTTCCGAATACTTCTCCCCAAGCCACCTTTCAAGCTGTATCTTCGATGTCGCTATCCATTCCCCGAACGCGCTCAATCGTACGTAATAAAAATCCGCTACCGTCGCGCTCTCTTCGTCCCCGATTGACTTTTCAAATGCCTTCTTCTGTTCCACCAAAATTTCCGTTTCATCTTCGAATCGCCAGAAGTACCGCGCCTCCGTTTCAGGCTTTTCAGGACAAGCCCGCCATTTGCTCAGATCGGCTAAAAACGCTCTTCGACCGTCCCGCACGTTCAACGGATATTCTGAAATAAATTCGCACGGCTCGATCTCTATTCTTGGCGATTTATATCCGACGTCGGATTTTTCTTCCGCTTCTTCCGCCTCTTCTTCCTGCGCCTGCGCCCATTCTTCCGCCGCGCTTTCTATCGTCCGCTTTTCCGCTTCCAAATCTTCCGCCGCGTCGTAGTACGCGATTTTTTCGTCCGCCGTTTCGTCGAACAGATTCGTTTGCCCGGGGATCTGATCTTCAGCTTTTTCTTCCGAAAGCTCGATTTCCTGCGTCGGCTTTTGCATGATCCGTTGCCGCTCCGCTTTCTGCTCCGCACGTCTGGCGTTCTGCTCTTCGCGGAATTTCTTCGCCTTTTCTAAAATTTGATCCGACTCCGAATCCGACATATAAATAAATCCCACGCTGTCGCGCATGTAATTTTTCACCGTCCGCATATCGTCAACCGTCATTGCGGAATTGAAATATTTTCGGTTTTCTTTCGGCACGCTCGCAAGCTCCACAAGCTGCGACATTGAATATCCGGCGTATTGCCTTTCGATAAAATTCACGCTATCGCCTTTCACTTGCACGAACTCTGCTATCCGCACAAGGTTTGAAACCTTCGTTTGCGAAAAGCCGAACGCGTATTTGCAAAACTCTTCGAAACCCGCGTAAGAAAACGGAGTCCCCGTTTCGTCCACCACTTCGCGCCATTGTTCCGCCGCTTTCATCTCTTTCAGCCGCAAACCCAAAAGGCACAAATCCTTCACCGTATCGCGCGCATATTGCGCCACCCGCTCGCAGTCCGCTTTCAGCTCTCTCTGCTCATAGTCTTGCGCATAGCGGAAACGCAGAAAATCGAAATTTGCGCGATCTTTAAATTCAATCAATTCATTTTCGCTCATTTCTTTTTCTCCCCGCTCACCGCCGATACAAACTTTTCAAAGCAGCTTTTGCAGCAGCCTTCCGAGTAAATCGGCTTTTCCTTTCCGCACACGTCACAAAATTGTGCAATCCCGAACGCCGCTTCCGTTATGTTTGCGCTTGCCGCCACATACTTCCGCGCCCGTTCTGCCTGTTCCTGCGTTGCGTAGTCCGTCGAGCTGAAAAACCGCCCGCCGTTATCGCATGCAATGTACAATCTGAATCCCATTTTTTGCAGCCTTCCTTTCCGTCTTTATTTTCTTCGCGCTTCTTCCTTTGGCGCGTTGAATCCGTTTTTCTTATTTCCCCGGCGCGCTCCCTTCGCCCGGCGTTTCGTCGAATATGTTTATCTGCCCTTTCAGCGGCTTTTCTTTTACGCCTTTTTCGTTCGCCGCGCCGCTTGCCTTTTCTTGCTCTCTTTTTTGCGCTTGCTCCGCTCTCGCTCTGATCGACTCCGCTATCAGATCCGAAGGTTTTCCGATCGCCTTTTCCGCGCACTTGCCTTCCTCGCCGATTTCCCGGCGGTACATTCCCGAAGCCTTCTTCCCTTCCGCGCTTTCCGGAATATCCCCGTTCCGAAGAAGATCCAGATACGCGATCGTTACAAGCTCGCTTCCGAAATTATACGTTTGCAATATGTACCGCGTCAGCCGCTCGAACTGCGCTTCGAAATCGTCCCGATCGATTTTATACTTCTTCGATAGATTCCGATATTTCTTTTCGCTCTTTTGATCAGACATTTTTCATTCGCCCCTTTTCTGTTTTCTTTGCGGCTATGCCGCAAATTCGGGAAAAGAAACGGCGAAGGTTTTCTTGCCAAAACCTCGCCGTTCTTTCCTATATCATCACCAAGCCTCTCGGCTTGACTTTGACTCTTTGACTTCCCCGGCAAGACTGAGAATAAGTTAGTGGTGCTAACTTTTGTTAGTAAGATTATAGCACTAATTTTTCTTAATGTCAATGATTTTGCTGAAAAAATTTAGTAAAATTTTATTGTGAGGTGTAAAAATGTCTGTTTTTTCGGAAAATCTCAAAGAATTACGCGAGCAGAAAGAACTCAGCATGCGCGCCTTAGCTGAAAAAATTCAAGTTAGCGATGCGGCAATTTGCAAATGGGAAAACGGCGAAAACGAACCGAAAGCGACTTATTTAAAAAGACTTTGCGAATTTTTTGAAGTATCTGCCGATTTCTTTTTAGGGCTTGAAAATATGAGCGGAACAAAGCTCTACCCCACTCCGACAATCGAAGAAATTCCGCCTATCAGCAAAGAAGCTCAAACATTATTGCAAGTTTTTAATCAGTTACCGTACGTTTCAAAAATGCGCGTTCAGGCATACGCCGAAGCGGCTTTGGATATTTACACGGAAGAAAATAACAAAAAGAAAAACGGCTGATTGCTTCAGAAAGAGGGGGGTACTATGAGCGAAAAAAAGAAAAAGAGTTGTTTGGCGCGTTTATTGACTACCTGTTTAATTCTCGTGCTTATAGGGTTAGTGGGCTTTAATCTGCTGCAACGCAAAGCCGCCAACGACGCGGGCATTGCCGCGAAGCCTCATATTTACGAACGCATTGCCACGATAAACGATATCGATATCAGCGAATCTTACAAATTTCCTTTGAGCACGTCTATCAATGTAACGCCGAGAAAGAATATAAAAAATTTGATGATTCGGGTAGACTTTCTTAATTCGGCGGGAAAAACGGTATCTTCGTCTTATTTTAAATTCGGCGACGTTTCGACAGGAACGCCGTATCAGAAAGAAATTTCCGTAACCGACTTTTCTCTTTCCGAATTGATATCCATGGGAACAACTTGTCGTTATGCAATCCACGACGGCACAGTTTCATTGATATAAAATCCCGTTTTTAAGCACAAAATTTTTTTACTAAAAATTTTTGCTTACTTCGCGGTTTCGCAAAAACGAATAAAAATTTGATATAATTCCCCTATGCGTGAAAGCGTAAATTTTACGAAAGGGGTTTTATTTATGATTGAAAAAGACGATCTGCAAACGCTCGAACGCGCCGCGGTAGAAATTCTGCGCGTGGTGGAACGTTACCGGCTCGGCGAGGAGGTGGCACAAGAAAAGAGAAATTTATTTTATTTTATTAAAAGCTCCCCCTGCTTGTTCGGCGGAATCCCCGCCGGAACTCGATGAAAAAGAAGAAAAAGAAGGCATTGTAAAATTTACCGACAAGGAGATCAGATCAATGCCAATTACACTTCAAAGAATTATTCGTGTAGGAAAATTCAACGTACACGTAAGAAAAAGAGAAACTTCATACAACAAATTCACGTACGAACTGCGCTACCGGAAAGACGGCTACTGCATAGAAGCGTGCGGAAAGACGAAAGAAATCGCAAAAATAAACTTTTTGAAAAAAGCAAAGGTGGCGATTGCCGAAAACAGGCAAAAGAAGAAAGATTCGCTTTCTTCCTTTCCCACCACGTTCACCGCGTTTTCTATGTACTACTTCGAGCGTTTCCGCAGTAAAAAAGTTACGCAGCAAACCTACAAAATCGATTTGCTGCGTTTCAAAAAATATCTCGCGCCGTTTTTTAAAGAAATGAGATTCAACGCCATTACGCCTACGCACTGTCAGGATCTGTTAGATTCCGACGACTTGCAGGGAAAAGCGAAAACAATCGAAGAATTGTACGGATTGCTTTCCGTAATTTTCAAAGCCGCGGCGGCGCACGGACTGATGACGAAGAATCCGCTTGGGCTTATTCTCAAAGTGCAGCACAACCGCGTACACGGAAAATCGCTTACAAACGATGAAATCTCAAAAATGCTTCTCGCTCTGAACGGAAGCAAAATCGAATTGCCGTGCGTACTTATGCTTTGCACCGGAGCGCGTCCGAACGAACTTGAAACGGCGCGAATCGACGGAAACTTCATCGTGATGAAAAACAGCAAGCGCAAAACGAGGGAAATCGAATATAAAAAAATTCCTATCATCGACTTGCTTCGTTCATATCTTCCGGAAAGCGGAATCTTTCCCGCGTTCCCTTCGCCGAACTACCTGACGTTACATTTCCCGAAATTCGTACCGAATCACAAACTGTATGATCTTCGCACAACGTTCAACACGAAATGCGAAGAAGCGGGCGTGGCGAACACGGCGCGCATGAAATTTATGGGACATTCTCTCGGTGCGCTGCGCGATGCATACACCGATTTATCGAACGAATACCTTTTGCGGGAAGGCGCAAAGCTGAACGATCCGATGATTTTCTGTCCCAAACCTGCCCCGAAAAGTGAGTGAACGAAATTAAAAAAGGGCGAGAATCCGCCCGAAAAAAAGTAAAAAACCTTAGAAATATGCGTTTTTTCACATATTTCTAAGGCACATTGGTGCGGATGAAGGGACTCGAACCCATATGGTCTCCCACAGGAACCTGAAACCTGCGCGTCTGCCAGTTTCGCCACATCCGCAAATTTTTTGCTTACACGGTTTTCAAAAGCTCAATCGATTTCCGTCAATGCCATCGCCGTCTTTTTCAATTCGCCGTTCAGGCTCTCGATTTTCCAGACGGTACCGCCGCTTGAAATCATGCCGCACACCTGTTCATCTTCGAATACAAGCGCCGAATTGTCCTCTAATCCGTAAGCACTGCCGTTATTATAGCACAAAATTTTATCAAAGTCAACCATTCTTGCGCCATAATGCGGAGAAATTTTTCCTTTTATCCAGCCAAGCCCGGAAAACATTGAATATTTTTCGCCGTTTCCGTCGACGGCAGAATCGGTGTACATATCCGAAAACCAGCAAATCGCGCCCGCAGAAAGCCCGCAAAGCACAACTCCGCGTTCGTACGCCTCACGAATCAGGGGCAAAATTCCCGTTTTCTTCCACTGCTCTATCATAAACACGGTGTCGCCGCCGCCCACGTAAATCATATCCGCTTTATCGAATTTTTCTTTCATGCGAGATAAATCCACGTCTTTGAAAACGCACAGCGCCACGTCCGTTTTAATATCGAAAACGCCGGTGTACACTTTATGAAACGTATTGTAATACGGCATGAAATCATGGCTTGCCGTAGGCAAAAACAACGCGTTCGCTCTCCGTTCTCCCGCACGCGCTTTCGCTCTTTCCGCAATATATTCGTCTATTTTCAGCGTGGTACGCTCTTTCAGCTCCCCTCCGCCGATCGCAATCAACGTTCTTTGCGCCATGATTTTCCTTATCCGAAAGTCTGTCGGCGGCACAGTTTCCCGCGCCGCCTTTCAGCGCTTTCGATGCTTGTATCTTTACAGTCGGAGTTACTTCGTTCCGAACAGTCTGTCGCCCGCATCGCCCAAACCGGGAACAATATAGCAGTGCTCGTTTAAAATCGGGTCGATCGCCGCCACGTACACATCAACGTCCGGGTGATCGGCAAGCACTTTTCTGATGCCTTCGGGGCAGGAAACGATGCAGCAAAGTTTAATATCTTTCGCGCCGCGCTTTTTAATCATCGTAATCGCGTCGGAAGCGCTGCCGCCCGTAGCAAGCATGGGGTCTACCACAAGCAAAGTTCTCATTTCGCTGTCCGCGGGAAGTTTACAATAGTATTCCACGGGCTGATGCGTTTCGGGGTCGCGGTACAAACCGATATGCCCCACTTTTGCGTTTGGAATCAGCTGCAATACGCCGGAAACCATACCGAGTCCCGCGCGAAGAATGGGAACCACGCCCACCGTGCGCCCGGAAACCATTTTGCAATGCGCGGTAGCCACAGGCGTTTCCACATCCACGTTCTCCAAAGGCAAATCCTTCGTCGCCTCGTACGTTTCGAGCATCGCGATTTCTTCGGCAAGCTCCATAAACTGCTTCGTGCGCGTAGATTTATCGCGCAGAATCGCCAGCTTATGCTCGATCAGCGGATGCCGAACGTAGTGAAATTTGGGGTTATCCAGAAATTCATACTTTTCCATGATTGTATATCTCCTTGCTGTAGTTTTTCGGTTTTTATCATCCGGATGTTCCGGGCTTTAGAGCAGGCTTCGGAACACATTCCGAAGCCTGTCCGCAAAAATCACTTTATATATTCTTTTTTGCAATATTTTTCTTCAATCGCTTTGATTTTGGCAATTCTTCTGTCGTGCCGCTCGCCGCCCATATATTCGCAGGTAAGAAATTCCGTAACGATTTCTTCCATCAACCCCGCGCCGATCACGCGTTCGCCGAAAGCAAGCATATTCGCGTCGTTATGATAACGCGTATATTTCGCGCAATACGTATCGTGGCAGTGCGCGCAACGAATTCCGGGTACTTTGTTCGCCACGATGGAAACGCCGATGCCGGAAGAACAAATCACGATTCCTCTCTCGCATTCTCCGCTTGCAACGGCTTCCGCCGCTTTCAGCGCAAAATCGGGATAATCGCACGAATCCGCGGTATACGTACCGAAATCAACGTATTCGTGTCCGTTTTTTTCCAGAAACGCAAGCAACGCTTTTTTCAGATTCAATCCGCCGTGATCGCATGCTACGGCAATTTTCATACGCCTTTTCTCCTTTGAGCAACCTCTTGGGTATTTTCTTATCGATTATATCACTTTCTATTAAAAATTTCAAGCGTTTGGCGCGTGTTTGCGGTAAGTTCCGGTTATATTTTTTTCGGCGCCGCCGTTCTCTTTTTTTTTCGTTCCGTTCTTCGCCCGCGCTTTACCGTTCGCGCCGCCCTTCGAAGTTTTCTTCGCCGATTTCTTCTTTGCTCCCGTTCCCGCTTTTTTCGTCGGCTTCTTTCCCGAAGTTTTTCCGCCTGTTTTTACCGCCCGAGGCTTCTTCGTAAACCACTTTTCTTCGATGGCGGGAAACGCCGCGATGATTTTTTCCAGCGTTTCCGCATACGTCTTTTCGTCTTTTCCGTACGGATCGGGAATATCCTCTCCCGTGAGATCCGCAAAACAGAAAACGTTGTTTTTCGCCGACGGTTTTCCCGCCTCTTCCAGAAAACGCTTTCTCGCGGGTTTTAAAAGTTCGCTTTGCGCGCGCGTCATGCAGAGAACGATATCCGCCGATAGGAGCGTTTCTTTCGTAAGCGAAGTGGAGGAAAAATACGGCAGCATAAGTCCTGTATTTTCCAGCGTTTTCGCCGCTTTTTCGTTCATATCCCGCTCGGTCGGCGAAACATTCAAGCCCGCCGAAGTAGCCACCGCGGGCAAGCTTTTGCGTTTGATTTCCGCCGAAAACGCCGCTTCCGCCATCGGCGAACGGCAAGTGTTTCCCGTGCAGACAAACACTATTTTTTTAATTTTCTGCTTCGCCATCTTCCGGTTTACTCTCCCTCGGCAGAATCCGCCGCGCCTCTTCTTTCATTTCTTCAATGCGGCACGTCCGCCGAAACGCAGGCTTTGCGCAGACGATTCAGAACGCCCGCCATCACCCCGTCTTTTTGCTTCGGTTCCACGGCAATCAGTACGTCCGCCGTTTTTTCCGCCTGTCTGAGAAGCGCAAACAGATTTTCCGCCATCTCCTCGCCCGTCGCGCCCAAATCCAGCACGGAATATCCCGCCGCGGTCAACTCTACGGCAACGCCGTGTTCGCACAAAATATACGCGCGCCGTCCTTTCGCGACTTCCTCCGCAGCCTTTTGCGCCGCCTTGTCCGCCTCGTTTTCCGTAAACAGCGCCGTTTCGCACCGCGGCGAATAATGCTTATACATCATTCCGGGACTTTTCGCCCTGTCGCCGGGCTTTAACACCGGCTCGTACACGTCGCATCTTCCGCACACAGCGGCAATCATCTCCCGCGTAATCAGACCGGGGCGCAAAATCACGGGATAATCGCCCGTAACGTCCGCCACCGTGCTTTCGATGCCGCCGCTGCACGCCCCGCCGTCTAAAATCAGCGGAATTTTACCGTTGAAATCGTCGAACACATGCTGCGCCGTAGTGGGCGAAACGTGCTTCGATAAATTCGCGCTCGGCGCCACAATGGGAATATCCACCTCCCGTAGAAACGCCTGCGCGTCCTTATGTGACGGCACGCGTACGGCAAGCGTGTTCAGCCCGCACGAAACGCGCGGCGATACCTTGCCCGCGGAAGGATACACCAGCGTAAGCGGGCCCGGTAAAAACGCCTCGCGCAGTTTTTTCGCGTACGGCGGATCGTAATCGATGATTTTCGATAAATCGTACTCCTCGTGCACGTGCGCTATCAGCGGATTATCGTTCGGGCGCCCCTTGATTTCGAAAATACTCCTCACGGCGTCGTCGTTTTTCGCGTCGCCGCCCAGCCCGTACACCGTTTCGGTGGGCATCGCCACCACGCCGCCGGAAAATATAATCTCCCGCGCCTCTTTCAGCGACGCGGCGTTGACTTTTTCTATTCGCGTAATCATTGCTATGTACTTCTTTCCGCTTAAAACGGCGGCTCGTCCTCAGGCGGCGGCGCGTTGAATCCCGCCGATTCGAGAACGCTCTCTTCCTCGTCGAACGAACGCGGTTTGCCGAACTGCGGCGGCTCTTCCGGGCGGTTCTCGCCGTCCTCGTCCACAAACTTCGTGGATTCGCCGATAAATTTCAGCTGCACTCGCCCCGGCGAACCGTTTCTGTGCTTGGCGATATTGATTTCCGCCGCCCCTTTCACGATTTTTCCGCTGGCAAGTTCCTCCGCCGTCGCCGTCATTTCGGGGCGGTTGATGAACATTACGATGTCGGCGTCCTGTTCGATGGCGCCCGATTCGCGGAGGTCGGAAAGCTGCGGTTCTTTCGTCTGCATACGCCTCAACTGCGAAAGCGCGATCACGGGCACTTCCAGCTCTTTCGCGATGATTTTCAGATCGCGCGTGATCGAAGCGATTTCCTGCTGACGGTTTTCCGCGCCCGCAAGCTTCGAATCCCCGCCGGACATCAGCTGAATATAGTCGATCATGATGAGGTCGAGCGCGCCCGTTTTCGCTTTGAGCCTGCGGCATTTCGATTCGATTTCCGAAGGCGTGGTACGCGAAGAATCGTCCACGTAAATGGGCGCGTCTTTCAGCCGTTCCGCCGCGTCGATGAGTTTTTTCCAGTCCGGCGCGGAAAGTTCGCCCGAAAGCGCCTTAGCCATGCTCACGTTCGCATACGAACATAAAAGTCTTTGCACGATCTGCGCGCGCGGCATTTCAAGCGAGAACACGGCGCACACCTTATGGTTGCACATTGCCGCGTGTTCCACGATGTTCATCGAAAACGAAGTTTTTCCCACGCCGGGGCGCGCCGCAAGCACTATCAAATCGGATTTCTGCAATCCGTTCGTCAGTTGGTCGAAGCGGCGGAAGCCCGTTTCCACGCCGCGGTACGCGTTCTTGTCGAGGGAAAGCGATTCGAATTTCTTCAGCACGCCGTCCACCACGTTTTCTTCCTGCATGCCTTTCAGCGACGAACGGTCGGTCTGCCGGGAAATATCGTAAATACTTTTTTCGGCAAACGCCAGCGTCTGCTTTTCGTCGGTGGAAGAAGCGCAGGCTTCTATGATTTTCTGCGAAGCGCGGATGAGTTTTCTCGAAAGCGAATCTCGCTTCACGATATCGAAATACGATTTATAGTTCGCCGCGGAAGGCGTAATCTGCGCCAGTTCCGTCAGGTAGGCAATTCCGCCGGCTTTCTCCAGATTGCCCTCGCTTTCCAGCTGATCGGAAAGGGTTACGAGATCGATGGGACGGCGCGAGCCGAACACTTTTTTCATAGCGCTCAGCACGTAGCGGTTGCTTTCGCCGTAGAAATCCTCTTCTTTCAGAGGTTCCACGATGTCCGCCGCCGTTTCGTTATCGATCAGCATACACCCCAGAAGCGCCATTTCCGCGTCGTTGTTGTGCGGCAGCACGTTGGTTGCGTTCGCCATAATTTTCCTCTTTCTCCGTCGGTTATCTTACCCGACGTTCTTTATCTCTCGTCAATCTTTTCAAACGCTTCAAGCGTTTCTTCGAATTCCTTCATCGCCGTTTCGAAAGGCGCTTTCGCGGTAAGGTCCACGCCCGCACGCTTTAAAATGGAAACGGGATCAGTGCAGCACCCGCCCGAAAGGAACGAGAAGTAATCTTTCACCGCGCTTTCGCCTTCGGTAAGCACTCTGTGCGCGATGGAAATCGCCGAAATAATGCCCGTCGCGTACTTATACACGTAAAACGAACGATAGAAGTGCGGAATACGCGCCCATTCGTAAGAAATTTCCTTATCGTGGATAATCGCGTCGCCGTAATATTTCTTGTTCAGCGCGTAATACGTCGCGCACAGATTTTCGTCGGTCAGCGGCTCGCCGTCCTCCGCCATCTTGTGCACGATTTGTTCGAATTCGGCAAACTGCGACTGACGGAACAGCGTCGTGCGAATCATATCCATATAATAATTCAACAGGAATTTTTCCGTTTTCTTGTCGCCCTTTTCGCGCGCGGATTTCAGAAGGTGTTTTAACAGCAGCACTTCGTTCACCGTGCTGGCGATTTCCGCAAGGAAAATCGTATAATCCGCCTTGGGGTACGGCTGCGCCGCCGAAGATTTATAGGTATGAATCGAATGCCCCATTTCGTGCGCGATCGTGAAAATCTCGTTGGTGGTACGCTGGTAATTCAACAGCACGTACGGATGCGTATCGTACGAACCCGTGGAATACGCTCCGCTCTTCTTTCCTTCCGTTTCGCAAACGTCTATCCAGCGTTCGTCTTTCGCGCGGCGCAACAGCGCCTGATAATCTTTTCCGAGCGGCGCCAGCCCTTCCACAACGATGTCGTACGCCTCTTCGTACGAAACGCCGATGTCCGCGTTTTCCACCAGCGGCATATAAATATCGTACATATGCTGTTCTTTCAGGCCGAGTACTTTTTTCCGCAACGCGATATAGCGGTGCATCAGCGGCAGCGCGCCGTCTACGGCTTCAATCAGATTTTCGTATACGCTCTTCGGAACGTCCTCGCCGTGCAAAGCCATTTCAAGGCAGCTTGCATACCCGCGCGCGCGGCAGAAGAACACGTCCTTTTTCACGTTGCCGTAATACGTCTGCGAAATCGCGTGAATCAGCCTGATGTACGCGCCGTAGTACTTTTCGAACCATTCCTTTCTTTCCGTCGCGTTCCCTTTTCTAAGAGCCACGCCGTAGCCGCCGTGCGTGATTTTTTCCGTCTTTCCCTCAAACGTAGCTTCGGGCAGATTGAGATCGGCGTTGTCCAGCATCGAAAATACGTCGTGATACCCGTCCGTAACTTCCGCCGCCATCGCAAGAAGCCGTTCTTCGCCCTCGGAAAGCACGTACTTTTTGGATTTTTCGATCTTCTGCAGCAGATAATCGTAATCCGCGAAATCCTTGTCCGCAATATACTCTTTCAGTTTCTCTTCGGGCAAAGCCGTCAGCTCGGGGTCGATAAACGCCGTTTTCGCCATGAATTTCGAATACAAAGACATCATCGAAGAAACCGCGCTGTTCCACTTCGCGTTCCGAAGGTCCTCGTCGCGCTTCATCGAGGCGTACAGAAACAGTTTTTCCAGTTTTCTCATACCCTCGTATTCTTTCGAAAACAACGCCAGCAAACTTTCTTTGTTCCCAAGCTTACCCTTGAACTCGCCCTCGTAATCGAAATCGGCGTATTCCTTTTCCATCGCGTCTTTCGCTTCTTTCCACGCATCGTAAGAAGGAAAAATTTCCTCCGTTGCCCAGCGATACTTTTCTTCTACTTCGTTCCTTTCCATTTTATATATACTCCTTGACGTTTTTTACATAATTCCGGGCGTGCCCGCCGCTTCGTCCGCGTTTTTTTCCGTTGCCTTTACCGGCTCCGCCGCGCTCGCCGCAGGGTTTTCCGCCCCGTCCGAAGCTTCCTCGCTTCTTTTCAAAACCTCGTACGCCACCACGAAATTGCTCTGCACCACGTAACGAACGTAATCGCCCGCTTCGAACGGCGGCAGACTCTTTTCCGCCGCCCAGTACGCTTCGCGGCGCATCCACTCTTTTTTCTTTTTGCTCCAGGTTTTAAACACGCAGGAAATCGCGTCCACGTTGTCTTTCTGCAAATCGTTGAGTTCGAACCCCACGAAATAATTTTCCTCTACGTTCTTCATCCCTTCGGATAAATAATACATCATCTTGCAGTATTTGTTCACCCGATGATATTTGATGCCCATGTACAAAAACAAAAACACGATGAACAGCGCCGTGGAAATAAACATCACCGCTTTCGGCAACGCCTGCATCTTATCTTTGTACGGCAGCGAGGTATAATACGCCAGCGAAGCGATCGCCAGCGCGATATACGCGCCCAGCACGATATAAAACACCAGCTTCACCTTCTTTTTCTGGTCTAAAATCGCGTTGAAATCTTCGTCGTCAAACACCCGTTCCATTTTTCTCTCCTTCGTCCTTACCGCGCAACGCTTCGTTATCGCGCGGATTTTTATGCGGAATTTTTTCAGCTCTTTTTGAACAATGCGCTTATTTTATCCGTAAAAGCGTAATATTTCGTGCTGAACGTGCGGCAATTCACCGCCCACCCGGGCACCACTCCGCAGATATCTTCCGGCCGGTACGCCCGTTTCAGATGCGAACGCAGATTTCCGTTCTTATCCCGCTGCAACCACCTGCCGTCGGTGCTGTTGTACGTATTGTCGCCGAGAATCAGCACTTCCCCTTCGCCGAGTTCGTAAACGCAGCCTTCCAGCGCATAGGAAACGTTCTGCGGCTGCGCTTCCAGCTCGGTGTACTCCGTAATTCCGTTTTCTTTCTGCTCCGCCGTCAGATAATAAATTCTGCCGTTTTCCTCTTTTACGGTATCTCCGGGCAGCCCCACCAGCCGTTTCACCAGAAAATTCACCGTCTGCGTTCCGCCCGAAGCTCCGCGGCTTACGAACGGCGCCGCCAGAATATCTTTGTACTTATCCGTATCGTGGTACTCTCTCACGTCCACAATCACCACGTCGCCCCGTTCCGGCGTTTTCGCATACCGCAAAAAGCCGCCGTCGCCCGTATCGGCAAATTGCATAAACAGCCTGTCCCCGTTTTCCAGCGTGGGCAGCATCGACGATCCGTCCACGTCGATTCTTGCGAACGACGCCACGAATACGCCGCGGAACAGCATAAAAATCAACACGACGAGAAACAGCGAAACAAAAAACCGTACGTTCGATTTTCTTGCTTCGCTCCGGTACGCTTCCTCGTACAACGGCGAGGCGATCAGCCCGCCGTTCTCTCTGTCGTTCGCTTTTTCCTGCTTCATAATTCTGCCTGTACGTTTTCTTCCCGTTTATTTACAGCCACAGCACGTTCGCCACGGGCACGGGACAATTTTCGTTTTCGGGGCGGATGACAATGGCAATGCCTTTCGAAAAATCTTCCAGCGATCCTCCCGTGCGTTCGTCTTTCAGATCCGCCGCACGCAACACCACCCGTTTCCATTTTCCGCCGCCCGCCACGGGTACGATTACGGAATATTCTCCGCCCGTTCCGCGTTCGCCCGTTTCCACCGTAATTTTTACGGAAGTATCCTCTTTCGAATATAAATCCATCTTGAGCGCCGCGCCGTCGTCCGCCACAAACCGCGGCGAATTGATGCGGTACGTTCTGATTCCCGCGGAAGAATATACTCCCGTGATTCCGCCGTAACCGGCAATCGTTTCCGGCATGCTTTCCTTCTCCAGAAAAATGCCGCCCAGCGCTTCGGCGCGATAATCTGCCACGGCGAATCCGTCTTTTTCTCCCGCCGAAATCACCCGTTCTTTCACGCAGTCTCCGCCTTTGATTTTCAGGCGTTTTCCCACGACGGGCGAAACGGTTTTAAACCCGTTCACAAACTCCGCCGAAGCGTACGCAAACGCGTATTCCGCACCCGAAAATGGTTCGCACCCGCACGTAAAACGATTGTCTTTCATCTCTCCGCCCGCAACGATTTTCACGCGTTGCCAGGCGCGGCAGGAAGAAACCTGCCCGCTCCGCCCTTCCGCATAATACACGGAAAGCGTTTTCACCAGCGCGTCCTCGTCCGTTTTCGCCGTCATCTCCAGATTCCCGTCCGCGCTCTCCGTTACGGTAAGTTCGATCGGCTTCGGAATATAAATATGCCGCCCTTTCAGATGCCGCTCTAAAAACAAATCGATGTCGGTCAGCGCATACGGACCGATGCACTTCCCGCTGTCCGCCGAATATACAATCGCGCTTCCGTCCGGATTTCCCAACCGCACGAACGTATCGTATGCCCGGTCGCAATCGAAAAACGTATCTTCCATCGCGCAGCACATCAACACGGGGCACTTTACGAACGGCGCGTAAGATTCCGCCTCCACGCCCGCGATAAACGCGCGCACCGCGTCCGGTTCTTACCCCGAGTCCTGCGATTTTTCGCCCGCGGCAGACGCCGCGCCCCACTTCGGCACGGATAAATGACTTCTCCAGCCCGCCGCGTTTACAATCACCGCGCAGGAAATATCGGGCGAAAGCGTAATCATCCAGGCGATTTCTCCGCCGAGCCGCACCCCCGATACGCCGATTTTCGAAACGTCGCTCCGCGTTTTCAGGTATTCCAGCGCGTATAAAGCAACGTACGCCCATTCCATCCACGCGCTGTTTTCCACGCTCTCCGATTCGAGATACGCGGGCGCGCCCGATACCTCGTAATTCGCGTAATCCGCCGCTTCCGGGTACACCGTATAATTTTTCTTTCCGCCGTCCGTATTTTCTTCCGCTGCTATTTTTTCCGCTTTCGCCGCATCCTCTTTCGCTGCGTCCGCTTCGTTTGCCGCCGTATCGCTCTTCGTTACTTTGCCCGTGCCTTTACCGCCGCGCCGCCCGCAATAATCGGGAATCAGCGTGGCATAGCCTTTCGCCGCGAAATAATCGGCAAGCTCCGCGCCGTCGTCGTCCGCGTCGGGCAGCAATAACAGAGCGGGCGCCGCTTCGGAGCCGTGCGGCTTCGTAAACCGCGCGAAAATTTTCACCCGTCCGCCGTCCGCAAGAAGATGTCCGTCCAGCCGTACGTTCTGCGCAACAAAACCTGCGGGCGTAAGCGTTTCCGCTTCCGTTTCCGCATTCAATGCCTGCGTCAAATCGAATTTTTTCCAGATGGTAACCGGGCTTAAAATCATTCCTGCACCTTTTTCAGCTTTAATTTCTCTCTTTAACCGCTATTTTATACGAATAAACACGGTTCGGCAACGCAAAAGAAATATTTTACGCGTTTTTATCGAAAAACCGTCGGAAAGCCTTGCTTTTCGCAAAAAAAACCGCTATAATTAACGTACTTGTTCTGCGGCGAACTCTGATTACGTTTCGCTGCCTATATGCCATTATACAACATTTTTCAAAAGAAATCAACCGTAGAAAGAAGAAAAAGATAATTTTCGTTAAATTTTCTTTTTCCCGCCGGAGCGTTCCGGAATCACGCCTCTTTTTTTCAAGCGACGTTTCCCCTATCGTACGGCAGGTTCTTCCGACGGCGATCTTCTTCCTTATCAGAGCCGCTTGCCGCGCGACTTCGCGCGACGAATTGAAACATTCATTTAAAACGCGCGCCGAAACGCACCGCGCGCCGGAATACAAAAATTTACCGACGGGGGCTGTTCCATGTCTTTCTGTTCCTTTTCAAAAGAATACACCGAAAACGATTACACGCTGATCGAAAATCGGTTTTTAACGAAATATATGCCGGAATCGGACGGATTCTTCGTAAAAGTATACCTTTACGGCTTGTTTTTATGTCAGAATACCGCTTCCGATTTTTCCGTCGCGTCGATGGCGGAAGTTCTGAAAACCACCGAAGATAAAATACGCGACGCGTTCTGTTTCTGGGAAAATTACGATCTCGTGGAAATTCTTTCCAAAGAGCCTTTCTCCGTTTCGTATCTGCCCGTACGCACGGCGACGGGGCGCCCCACGCGCATCAATTATTCGCGCTATGCCGATTTCAACAAAGAACTTCTCAGAAAAATGAGCTCGGTCGGCAAAGACGTCGGCTACGCCCAGAGCGTGAAATACATGCAGTTTCTCGACGAAAACGAAATGCAGCCGCAGGCGTTTCTGCTGATTGTGGAATACTGCATTTCCAAACAGGGAGAAGCGGTTTCGCCCGCGTACATATTCAATAAAGCCAAAAAATTTATCCGCGAAGGCTTATACACTTACGAACAGGTGGAAAAAGCGCTTTCTTCCTACAACGCGCACGAGAAAGAACTGCTGGCGTTGTTCGCCGCCATGAAAATCGCGGGTGCGCCGGACGAATCGGATTACGCCGCCTACACGCGCTGGACGGAAGAAAAAGGCTTTACGTTCGCCGCCGTTCGCGCCGCGGCAAAACACCTCAAAAAAGGCACGATGCGCGGACTTGACGGCGTGCTTTCGGAGCTTTCCGCACGCGGAAAAACGGAAGAAAAAGAAATCGACGACTACCTTACCGAACGCGAAAATTGCGCCGCCGCCGTATATAAAATCGCGCGAAAACTCGGCGCGAAAGTGGAAAATCCCGCGGCGTACGTGGACGAATACGCCGAGAAATGGTTCAATTACGGCTTCGAAGAAGAGAGCCTTTGCGACCTCGCTGTCTACTGTTTCAAATGCAATCTCACCGATTTTGCGGCGCTCGATTCGCTGGTGGAACGGCTGTTTGCGAAAGGCGTCGTGAGCGCGGAAAGCGTGCGGGAATTTTTAAAGACGAAAAACGACGAACTGAAACTTTTCGAAAAACTGCGCGCCGTCTGCCCGGGACTCAAAAAATCCGCCGCGAATCTTTCCATGCTAGAAACATGGAAAAGCTGGAATTTCGGCGACGATATGATTTCGGAAGCCGCCGGACGAGCCTCCGTTTCCGCCTCCCCCGTGCCGTATATGAATAAGATTCTCTCGGAATGGAAACGCGAAAATATTTTCACGCCGGAAGCGGCGGAAAAGGAAATCGCCGTCGCCTCTTCCACAGGTGCAAACGGCGCTTCGAACGCTTTTACAGGCAACCGATTCGTATCTCCTTCCGTCATCGCGGCGGACGAGCGATCGAAACGGGAAAAATATTACGCGGCGCTGCGAGAAAAAGCCGTTTCCGCTGCGGAAAAAAATCGCGCCGCGGCGGAAAAAATCGCGGGCTTTGCGGAAAACGAAATAAAGCTTTCGAAAATGGAAATCGACCTTGCGAAAGCGGAAATTTTCAACGCTTCGTCTTTGCCGGCGCTGCTGGATGAAAAGCGGAAGCTGCTTGAAACGCGGCGAGCCCTGCTTGTGAAAAACGGCTTGACGGAAAAAGATTTAGCCCCGAAATTTTCCTGCGAAAAATGTTCGGATACAGGCTTTTTGCCGGGCGGCAAAGCCTGCGATTGTTATAAAAACGCGGGGAATTAACCACGCCTTTCCAAACAAAAACTCCGAAAGCAAAATTTTTGCATGAATTTTATAAAAACGGGGCAAAAACGCTTGCTTTTTCGCCGAAAATAAAGTAATATAATAAAGCTTTCTTCCGAAAGCGGAAAGTTCCGTTTCCGCACCAACCGAAAGAAAGCTTGCATAGAAATGCAGAGATGTCCGAGTGGTTTAAGGAGCACGATTGGAAATCGTGTGTAGGTTAATCGCTTACCGGAGGTTCAAATCCTCTTCTCTGCGCCAGCGTTTTAAAGGGTTTCAGCCATTTTGAAGCCCTTTTATTTTTGCCGTTTTTTGCCCGTTTTCCCCTACACACGATTTTTTATACGTGTATTTTTCGTCGTTCAGAACGTAGGAAACAAACTGAATTTCGCCGCTTCTTTTCTTTTGAATTGAATGTACGTTTTCCTTTACAATTCGGTTCGTATATATTCACACCGCCGCGCCACGACAGCGGCTCGGCTTAGAGTCGCACAAGAAAAGGTTTGACAAAAATAGTCAAGCCTTTTTCTTATGCTGCCTTTTGCTCTCGCCGACTTATCTCTTTTGTTTTGGGCGTACGAAATGACGTAGCGTTCCGTTGCACTACACTTACCTCCGAATGGCACGGTCGGACGAATCCCTCCGCTTCCGTCGCAAACACACTTTCTTCCGCTCGACAACAAACAATCGGCGCACCAATTCGTTTGAGCCTTTCGCGCAACCAACGGTTGCAAAAATAGCAACGCAAGGTTGGTTGCAATGCACTACTTTTTTTGTTATAATTATTTAAAACAAATTAAGGAGCTTTTATCATGACTATTTCCGAGAAAATTTACAAATTGCGTATGAAAAGCGGTTTCTCACAAGAAGTTTTTGCCGAAAAACTGGACGTCACGCGCCAATCGGTGCAAAAGTGGGAATCCGGATTAAGCCTTCCTACCATAGAAAAACTCATTTCCATAGCAACACTTTTCAATGTGTCCCTGGACTACCTTTGCCACAAGACAGACGCCGAAGTTTCCGACGGGCGAACCGACAAAGAATACATCCCCGATTACGGAAAAATGCACTCGTGGGAGTCTTATGCTAAAAGTCTTGAAATCGAATACAGCCAACTCGTCGACGAGGGCAAGGATGTCGAGAATTTGAGGGACGTTTTTGTTGCCGTTGAAAAAATGCCGCCAAGTAAACATAAAGACGAAATTGCCGATTCGATTTTTAAAATAGTCGATTCTCTGCCGATAAAAAACGGGTACGACTTTGTCGAGCCGAACGATTACGTAGCGATAAAAACGTTAAGCGACGGTTGTTTCCACAAGGAAACCGCCGCCAAACTTGACGATAAAATCTTGCTTGATAAAGTCAAGGGCGGTTGGTACGGCAGAATTTGCGGTTGTTATCTCGGCAAACCTGTGGAATGTATCCTAATGCCCGACATGAAAAAGATTTTAACCCGTACCGACAACTACCCTTTACATAGATATATCGACCTTGAAGATGTACAAAAAATAGATACAAGCGACATAACGCATCCCATAAAACAACGTGCTTACCCGAAGGATTTCAACAAAATGCCGTCCGACGACGACACCAACTATATGCTGATCGCGTATGAAGTTTTAAAGCGTTACGGCCGAGATTTCACTTCGTCCGACGTTGCCGAAGTATGGCTTTCCACGCAGACTAAATATGCCTACTGTACTGCCGAAAGGGTTGCGTATATCAACTTGATTAACGGTTTCGTTCCGCCCGAAAGCGGTGAATACAAAAACGCCTATCGTGAATGGATAGGCGCGCAAATTCGTTCGGATTTTTACGGATATATCAATCCCGGGGATCCCGAAACGGCGGCAGAAATGGCATGGCGCGACGCACGCGTTTCTCACGTTAAAAACGGAATTTATGGTTCGATGTGGGTGGCCGCCATGATTGCCGAAGCGTACGTTACCGATGACATCAAACGCATTATACAAGCCGGACTTTCGCAAATTCCGTCGTCGTCCAGATTACATAAAGCCGTCACAAACATTATTGCCATGCATGAAAACGGCGTATCTGCCGAAAGTTGCATATCCGACATAAGAACGCGTTGGAACGAAGAGTTCAGCTACAATTGGTGTCATACAATTTCCAACGCCGAAATCGTTGCAACCGCGCTTTTATACGGCAATAAAGACTACGGCAAATCCGTTTGCTTAGCTGTCGGCGCATGCTTCGATACCGATTGTAACGGCGCGACCGTAGGTTCCGTAATAGGCACCGCAATCGGCTATAACGCTATCCCCGAATATTGGAAAAACAGAGTACACGATACGCTTGAAAGTACGCTTATGGGCTACAATAGCGTATCCATTAGCGACATGGCAGAAAAAACGCTCGATTTTATCAAAAAGAACTGAGGTTTTATCTTGCCTCTCACATTTTGAATCCTTAATAGAAAAATAAATATCCACCAGCAGAGCGGGTGGATATTTATTTTTTTCCGTTTTTTGCCCGTTTTCCCCTACACACGATTTTTTATACGTGTATTTTTCTGCCGTTCAGAACGTAGGAAAAAGCGAAAATTTCGCCGCTTCTTTTCTTTTGAATTCGTCCATTACGTGCGTATATACGCTTATCGTCATATCCGCGGTAGCGCCTCCCGATACAGCACAGAAAAATTTTTTTGATTTTTGCCCCGTTATCGTTTACAGATGGCGGAAAGAGGTGTATAATTAAATATAGAAAATTTATGTAATTCGTTTTGAATTTTACGGAGGCAAATTATTATGGCTCATCCTACGGAACAGTATTTCAACGACGTTGTTTCCTCTATCGTGGAAGCGGTGAAGTTCGATTCTTCTTTGAAACCGGCCGTTCCCGGCTGCCCTTTCGGCAAAGAAACGGCGGATTGTCTTGCTTATTTTTTAAATCTCGCTTCTAAGATGGGGTTTGAAACGCATAACTACGATAATTACGTCGGCGAAGTAATTTACGGCGAAGGAGAACCGCTTGCGATTCTTGCGCATCTTGACGTAGTCCCCGCAGGCGAAGGCTGGTCGCATCCCCCGTTCGGCGGCGAAATCGACGACGAAGTTTCCGACGGCGGCATCGGCGGCATGAAAATCTGGGGACGCGGCACGATGGACGATAAAGGTCCCGCCATCGCAACCCTTTATGCTTTGAAAGCGCTGAAAGACGAAGGGTTTATGCCCAAACGGAAAATCAAATTCATCGTCGGCTGCAACGAAGAAACGGGTTGGGCTTGCCTGAAACACTACGAAGAAGTAGCGCAGATGCCCGAAGAAGGGTTTTCGCCCGACGCGTCTTTCCCGGCGATTTATGCGGAAAAAGGCATTGTTCACTGCAACAGTTATTATCCGTTGAACAAAGATTCGTTTGTTTCTCTGCATGCGGGCACGGCTGCGAACATGGTGTGCGCGAGCGCCGTTGCCGTACTTACGGATTCCTCCGCCAAATATGTAGCGCAATATGAAAAAGCCGCCGCTAAGCAGGCTTCTTCCGATAAAAAATTGAACGGAGCCGCCGAAAAACGCGATTTGCATACAGCGAAAAACGGCGCCCAATGGAGCTACGACAAAAACACCCGCACGATTACGTTTACGGGGAAATCGGCACACGGTTCCACGCCGGAAAAGGGCGTAAACGCGCTGGAAGCATTGCTTGAATTTGCCTCTATGTTCGACGAAGGCTGCAAACGCGCTTACGAAGTTTTGTGTCTCGACGAGAACGGCTTACGCGAAATGCGCGACGAAACGGGACTTTTGACTATGTCGCCCGACGTTGCGAAAATCGAGGACGGCGCGCTTGTAATCACCACGGATATCCGTTTCCCCGCTACGCACAAGGCGGAAGAAGTGCGCAAAGCGTTTGAAAATTCGGGCGTTAAATATGAATTCACGCATTATCAGAAACCGCTTTACAACAACCCCGAAGGAAAATTGATTTCCACCCTGATGAACGTTTACAACCGCCATACCGGGCGCAACGACAAAGCCATTGCGATCGGCGGCGGAACCTATGCCCGCGCACTGAAATGCGGCTGCGGATTCGGTCCGGAAATGGAAGACGAAGAATCCACGATTCACCAGCCCAACGAATACGTTACGTTCGACAGGATTCGTCTGATGTGCGAAATTTATTACGAATGCGTCAAAGAACTGACAAAATAAGCGTCCGTTCGGCTGTTTAGAAAAAACAGATTCGTCTGACGTTGCATAAAACGTTGTATAAAACAAGCGCCGATACCCGTCGGCGCTTGTTTTTTCATGAATTATACTTTTTAATCCGACGATCAATTCTTTCTGTGTTTTATATCGACGTTCAAAAGAGACGAATCTTCCAGCAGTATTCCCCTCTGCACTTTATCATATCCGTATTTTTTTCTGATTGCGGCAACGGCGTCCTGCGCCCGCAAATTCTTTTCGTATTTCTCTTTCTCTCCGGAAGTATCCAGAGAAAGTTGTTCCACATTCCTGTCGAAGCCGGAAACGGAAAGACCGAGCATATGCACTTTTTGCGCGCCGGTAAAGTTTTCCGTATAAACTTCGTAAGCTGCCCGCGCCACGTCATCGCAAAGCGCCGTAGGCGGTATTTTTTTCTGTCTTGAAGTTTCCCGCAAAAATTCGTCTTTTACCGTTATATGCACGGTATCGCACTTTCCCTCGCCCGCTTCGCGAAGTCTTGAAACCACGCTTTCGGCAAGCATATAAAACAATCGGCGAATCTGTTCCGCGTCGCTTACGTCGTATGGCAACGTCATCGAATTGCCGATAGACTTTAT
>ENA-ORIC01001446-ORIC01001446.1-human-gut-metagenome-genome-assembly--contig:-NODE-1446-length-22785-cov-3.265193_pt1 | contig 22785 bp, 21 predicted proteins | sample MGYA00243023_ERZ508732 | MGnify/ENA primary metagenome ERZ508732 (study PRJEB26277, sample SAMN04329767) | human gut metagenome | biome: human-associated habitat | host: Homo sapiens | place: USA...
ATGTCCTCGAGAATGTATACGTTTTCCGCGCGGATGCCTCTCAGCGGGAGCTCGAGTTCGCTCACCGGGCACTCGTACCTGCGGAACACGAAGACCGCTCCGGAGTCGCTGTCCGGGTCGTGCGCCTGATACGCGGCGAAATCCTTTTCCGACACCGAGGCGCCCGAGAGAGGGTAGAAGTCGCGGCACATATAGGGTCTCACGCGGTAGGCGTCCGCCAGCATTTTTCTGTACCACTCCGCCTCTTCCACGGTTATGTCGAAGTCCGGGCAGGCGATCGATATCCCGCTTGCGAGGGTTGACCTGAACCTGTAAGTGTCGCCGACGTTTATCGTCCTGCCGGACTGCATACAGGTCCCGAGCGAGTCTGCGAGTACGGGAAGCCATCTTGAGAGACATAGCGTCATGTTCTGCATTGTCGAGGCGCCGAAGTCCTTCTGACAGCAGAAGTAATCGCTGCGGCACATGATCGGGAACATCCGCTTTCCGATCTCATAGTCGAGCCTTCTGCCGCCCGACGCGCAGTTGTCGATGATGAGCCGCGGATACATTTCTCTCAGCCGGTCGAGAAGCTCATAGAGCCCGAAATAGTATCTGAGCTCAGTAAGACCATGCCGCCCGTCCGAATCATTCGGAGAGAAAACCTCGGCGGGATTCACATTGAAGTCGGTCCGGAAAACCTCCATGCCGGTCATGTCGATGATACCGCGGACTTTGCCAAACAGATAGTCACGTCCTTCCGGTGTTCCGAGGTCTATCAGCGCCCAGTCCCTGCATCTGAGCAGGGGAATGTCGTCCCGCCTGAAGGTCTCCGAAAGCTTTCCGACCCTCTCCAGCTCCATCCACGCCGAGAACCCGAGACCGACTTTGCGGCAGGCGTCCGAGAGCTCGTTCAGCCCGTTCGGATAAGATTTTTCTGTGACATTCCAGTCTCCCGCCATGTCGAACCAGCTTCCTGCTTTCTCATCGTGATACCATCCGGCGTCTATGCCGTATATGTCGGCTTTCAACCCGTGCTTTCTGACATTGTCGAGTCTCGCGCGGTGGCGGTCCATATGGAAATTTCCCCACGCGCGCAGGCATATCGGCGCGACCGACGGCTTTCCGTCGACCTTCGGGAACATATACGTGTGTATGAATCTTCTGAACCTGACGAACGCCCCGTCCGCCTCGGTCCCCTCACCGGGCAGATACCACGGAAGCATGAGCGCCGCGGGGAGCCGCACACTCTCTCCTGGGTGGAGGAGAAAGTCTGCTCCGGGGAACGAGAACCGCGAGGTGACGACAGCGTGCCCATCCTTCCACGTTTTTCGGAAATTTCCAGACCAGCTCCCGGAGAAGCCGGAAGCGAAGATCACGCCTGAATCGGGGGACGCGGAGATACTGACATACGGCATCTGCTTCGTGTCTGACGCGCGCCCTGTATCAGAACCGAAATGATAGTCCCAGACCATATTCATTCGCCGGTTTTCGAACATGAAGTCGTCATCGTCCGCGTTCGAGCCGCGGCTCCACATTATCCTCGGATAGAGCGAGCCGTCATACCAAGGGCAGTCGAGCGCGATATCCATGTAGCTTATTCCGGAGAACCGCTCAGAATCGGTGCCCGATATGTTTATCAATGTCAGATACCATTCGACAGCCTCATCCCAGAGGTTGATTGTCATCTCTATCCGGCACTTTCCGTCCGGAGTCGCCGTGGAGCGGGTAAGGACACGATGCCTGTCATGATGTCCGATTTCCTCCGCCGCGGTGAAGGCGAGCTGTGTTGCCGCGCCGCCGTATTCAAGCGATACGGGAATTCCCTCGAGTACCGACGCGAAGCGCTCACTTATAAATGTTTTTTCATCCATAATCCGATTCCTTTCGTGTTATTGAAAATAATTATCAGTTTACAACATTCTGTGGATTCTTTTCGAGCCACTTTTCCATATTTTCAATCGCCGTGTCGACGAGCCGTTGGCGGCATTCGAGCGCCGCCCAGCTTATGTGCGGGGTTATGAAACAGTTCTTTGCGGCGAGCAGCGGGTTGTCGGCGCTGATCGGTTCGGTTCTCACCGTGTCGAGACCCGCCCCGGCGAGCTTTCCGGAGTTCAGAGCCCCGGCGAGCGCGTTTTCGTCGACGAGGGCTCCGCGGCTGTTGTTTATCAGTATAGCTCCGTGTTTCATTTTCGCGATGGCGCTTTCGTCGATGATGTTCTCTGTCTTGTCAGTCAGCGGACAGTGCAGCGCGACAACATCCGAGGACGCGAGCAGCGTATCAAGGTCGGTGTACCGAAGATCATCGTGCTTCTTATCGCTTCTGTACTCATCGTAAGCGAGAACCTTCATTCCAAAGGCAATCGCGATCCGCGCCGTTATTCTTCCGATCCGTCCGAGCCCGATGATGCCAATAGTTTTGTGTGCGAGCTCAATAGACGGATAGTCCCAGAAGCACCAGTCGCTGTCGGACGAGCGGCGGAGCTTTCTCACCTCGGAGTCGTGATGCGCGACGTGATCAGTTATCTCGAGGAGCAGCGCTATCGCGTGCTGAGCGATTGCCTCACTGCCGTAGGATGGCACGTTGCAGACATCGATTCCGAGCTCTCGCGCCGCCGCTGTGTCGACCGTGTTGTATCCGGTCGCAATGACGCAGATAAGCTTCATGTCAGGGCATTTTTCAAGCGTTTCCCTTGACAGAACCGTTTTGTTTATGAAGGCGATGTCGGCGCCACTGAGCCTTTTCGCGGCGTCTTCCGGTTTTGTAACATCGTATCTTGTCACGTCATATCTGTCGAGCGCGGACCAGTCGATCTCACCCGGGTTTTCCCGCGGGTGGTCGAGTATCACTATTTTCATTTTCCATTCTCCATCAGTCAATAGCGGCGAGCTCCGCCATCTCCTCGCTGTACCCGCGAGCGAAGAATCCGCCGTCGCTGCCGCACCACAGGACGTTGCAGCCCATTTTCCTGTATTTCGCCGCGAGGGAAGCGTTGTCGCAGAATATTCCGCAGGACTTGCCGTATGAGCCGCTGATGTCGAATATCTTCTGTATCGCGTCAAGCACGACAGTGTCGCCGATTTTCTTCGGCTTTCCGAGCATGACCGAGAGGTCATACGGACCGATCATGACGGCGCTTATATATTTTCCGAATTTTTCGAGCATTTCCGGCAGAGCCTCAATTCCCGCCGGCGATTCTATCTGCGGGAGAAGGAACCTCGTCTTCGGGAAGTCTTCAAACTTTTCGCCTTTCCTGAACTGCGCGTGACCTCCGCAGCCCTTGCGCCCGTCGGGGGCGAACAGCAGCGCGTCAACGGCGGTTTTCAGCTGTGAGAGTGTCTCGGTGCGCGGTATCATGACGCCGTCCGCGCCCATGTCTATCGCCTTGGCTATCAGGTGGTATTCGCAGTCCTGCGCACGGACGAGCGCGGGCAGTCCCATCAGGCGGCAGATCTGTAGCAGCGGAACGACATTCTGTGTGTCGAAAACGCCGTGTTCGGCGTCAAACAGGATGAAGTCGAGGTCGTCGCGGTTCATGCTCTCAACGAGCAGCGGATTCGCGAGGGTTATGACTGTGGTTCCGCGGACGATTTCACGTTCCGCGAATTTTTTCGCGAGGGTTTCATATCTTGTCATCTTTATTTCTCCGATCATTCGAGTGTTCCGGCGAAATCAATCGCCTCCTGTATCGTCGCGAGCGCCTTATCCTTTATCGAGGCGTTGAGCGACGTGAGCTGGTCGGACTGCCCCAGTATCACTTGATACAAATACGGCACAACGAACGTGTCGTTCCACGGGCACTGACCCATATCAATGATACGTGTCGACTGAATGAGCTCCATCATTTCAACCGACTTCTCGTCTCTGAGCACCTTCTGCGACATGGCTTTCTCGTAGTACGCCGGGAAAACGTATCTCGCGGAGCCGGACGCGAGCGCTTCCATTATGACGCTCGTCCGCTCGGGATCGGGGTTCGTCACCGGAACGACATGGAGCCACGCGTCGACGACGCCTGTGTAATATCTGTCCTGCGCCTCGTCATACTTCGGGTAGGGGATGACGCCGAAATCCGTCTTCATGTCACGGAAAGCGAACAGTCTTCCGACGACGGTCGAGATGAAAAGCGCCTTGTCGTTCATGAAATATTCATTAACCTTTCCGACGTCGTCGTTCGTGTTGAAGATCTTGCCGCTGTTGCGCTTGTCAATGAGCATAGAGACTATTGAGTCGAATTTTTCGCTCGTCATAGAGTTGATGTACGGTATGTCGTCTTTGTCCTTCTTAATTATTGTCTCGTTCGCGGAGAGCCAGAAGGTCGGGTAGACGTAGGAGTTATGCCCGGTGATGCCCCACTGGTCGTCCTTCGTGAGAGTGCCGTCGCCATCGATGTCTTTGGTCGCCATCTCAGCGTATGTGAACATCATGTCGTTCGTCCATTTCCCGTCTTCAACCGACTTGTAGAGGTCGTCTATTCTTAGGTCGTCCGCCAGCTTTTTGTTGAACGCCATGACCGCCGCCCGCTCGAAAGTGTAAACCGACTCCTCACTATAGACAAGGAACCGCTTCCCGTTTATAGTCAGCGCGTCGTTAATGTCGTGCAGGTAATAGTCCTTCTCGAGGTTCAGATGAGTAAGCTTCGATACCGGCATGAGCAGACCTTCGACCGCGACCGAGAAGGCGTTGCGGTTGATGAGCATTATCATATCATACGCGTCCTCCTGCGCGAGGGCGGTCTGACGGAGGGTCTTGAAGTTGTTGTCGTAGTTGTCCTCGCTCGCGACGAACTTGATATTGAACCTCTCCTCAATCTCGCGGTTTCTTTTGTAAAGCGAATCGACGAGAACCTCGCCGGTCTCCTCCTCGGTGTCGAAGAGAACAAAGGTGCCGTTGGGATCGTATTCGGCGGAGAGCACTCGGTATTCGTAGCCGCCGAAGTCATACTCGCCGAGGTCGTCCATCAGCGGGTCTTTGGTTTCCTCAGGTTCGGTTGATGTTTCACCTGTGCTGTCTGATGTGCCGTCGGTCTGTGTCGTCCCACTCCCGCAGGACGCGAGGAGAAGCGCCGCTAACAGTGCGGCGGGGACGCGGGGTGCCTTTTTCATGATGTGTTCCTCCTGATTATTGTATTGTGGTGTTATTTTTTTCGCTCGCTTCACGCGCGAGCATTTCGTCAAGGTACCTTATACTGTAGGCGCAGAAGTCTTTCCACTCGTTTCTGACGACAAAAGCGTTTCTGTCGCCGCTCTTCACCTTTTCCGCCTTTTCCGCTGTGTGATTGTGCGCCATGTGGTTGCCGAGAAAGATATCGACCTTTTCTTTCCCGAGTCGTTCCATTGAGGCTCTGAAATCATCGCGCAGAGTGAAGGGAAGATGATGCTTCTCAAGATACCACCGTTCGACCGAGTTTGTTCCCATCCCGCCGTGCAGTCCGGCACGGCACACAAGCCCGCTGTCCGGATTCCTTACGTCGAAAAAGTATGACATCGCTCCGGCGGTGTGCCCGGGTGTCGCGACGCAGGAGACTGTGGTGTTTCCGAACCTGAACCGGTCACCGTCATTTATGAGAAAGTCCGGCTCGAAGGTTTTTTCGTATCTCATCCCGAGTTCCTCCGCGTATGAGAGCGGAAGTCTTCCGTTCGCGGCGTCGGCGTCCGGGGCGCCGATATAAGTCTTCGCGCCGGTAAGCGAGACGAGCTCACTTGTTCCGCCCATGTGGTCAATGTGACCGTGAGTGTGGAATATCCATCGAATATTCACGGCGTAGAGCCCGTTTTCAGTCATGTCCCGCAGCAGGTCGGGGACGTCCGACGGATAACCGCTGTCGAACAGCAGGATCCCGTCCCCTGTGTCGACAATATGCGTCGAGGCGCCCTCATGCCCGGAAAAATACAGCTCCCCGAAAATATGTGTGAAGATTCGTGCCATTTCATTCCTCCTGAAATACAGATTGTAATCGGTTACAAAATGCTTTATAACTCCGCTTATCCATAGTGATGTAAGCGGTTACAAAACCCGGTATAATCTTGCGCCGTCAAAAGGCGGCGCTGATGCTGATTCAATTGTATAGCTTGCGATTGCTCCTCAGGACAAGCTGCGGCGTAGAGCGTATGAATTCGTCTGGCTCCCGTCCTTCCGAGAGGAGAAGGAACATCGCCTCAAAAGCCTTTCTCGCCTGATACAGCGGGTCCTGATAGATAGTTCCGGTGACGATGCCCGCCTCGAGGTAATGGTCGAGCGCCGGGAAGACGTCCGACGCGAGGAATATGCTCTTTCCCTCGTGCCCGCTTTCGGCGATGGCACGGCATATCGGTACCGAGTTCGCGCTTGTGCAGTAGACGCCGCCGGGGATCCGGGAACCGGAAAGTATGCTCACCATCCTGTCATACGCGGTGTCCTCACGATTTCCTGTCTCTATCACCTCACGCACGGTGAGCGCCATTTTCTCCGCCGCGGACATAAATGAATCGACAATCTCGTTCTGCCCGGGCGACGACCTACCCTCGGTGAACAGGACGACATCGCGTCTTTCTCCGACGGTCAGCGACATGAACTCGGCCGCGAGCCGTCCGGTGGTCACGGTATCGTTCATCGACACGAAGCTTCGCCCGCACTCCGGAAGGTCGCTGCCGAGCAGGCAGAGAGTTATTCCGTTTTCCTCAAGACGGTTGATGTGCGAGATGGCGTCCCGGCTGAATATTCCGCTTATGATGACTCCGTCGATCCCGCCGTCGGCGAACCCGTCGATCACCCGAGCGGCGTCCTCCTCGGCTGCCTCTGCCCTGTCGAGTATTTGCAGGTCGAGTTCTACCTTATAGTCCATATAGCTCCGGAAGGCGCTCTGTATCCCGCGCTCAAGTATACTGTAGTACACCCTGACCTGTCCGTAGATGAGTACGCCGATGCGCAAAGGCTCCGACGACAGTCTCGACGCCATGCGGTTCGGTACATATCCGAGCCTTTTCGCCGTTTCGAGAATGAGATCCCGTTTCTCAGGCTTCAGGCAGGATTTAGGGTCAAAAGCGCGGCTCACCGCAGCAATCGACATTCCGACCTCCTTTGCTATAGTGTACATCGTGACTTTCGGTTTCATTTTTTAACTCCTTGTAACCGTTTACAGTAATTACAGTATAGCATAACTGAATGGATTTGTCAAGGCTTTTCGTGATTTTTTTGCAAAAATCTTATCCTCTGACTTATTCCATGTAGTCGGCTTATTCTGCTGACTCAAAAATGCGCACCGGATTGGACTCGTTTTTTGTCCAATATGGCAATTGACAGAACAGTACCGTCTATGATATAATTGAATTACAAGAGAGATCGGTCTGTCTTTCGGACATTTTCGGGGGAGTTATTTCCCCCGAAAAATATGTCTCAAGGTTAGCTTTAGCTAACCTTATCTGGCCATGAAAGGAATTTAAAAATGAAGAAAAATCGCAGAATAATCACCCTCATTCTTGTCGCCGGAATGCTTCTTTCCTTCGCGTCCTGCACCGGAAAGCAGTCCTCGGGGGACGAAAGCACGTCTGACGCACCGGAGACCACTGACGGTGCCGGAGTTTCCGGAGAGACAACAGCCGCCGACGGCGCGCTTGAGGTCGCAAAGCAGGAGTATACCTTCACGAAGCTCGGCGAGACCGACGTTCTCTCCGCGACTGTCGGCGGCGTCAGCGTATATGACGTCGGATATACGAGCGGTGACGAGAGCGTCGCGGCTGTTGTCGGCAACGCAGTTGTCGCTGTGGGAAGCGGAATGACCACGATCACGGCGACCAGAGGCTCCGACACGGTTGTTATAACTGTCAACGTGAATACTTCCTCGAAGGTCGTCATCGCGGGAGACGATATGGTTCCGCTTAATACCGCGTCGAATCCGACGGCGGCACTCACCGCTGCGGTGGAAGTCCCGACCGTTTTCGACAAAACTGACGCGGGAGTCACATGGACGTCGAGCAATCCCGAGGTCGCGACTGTCGACGCAGACGGAAACGTCACGGCTGTCGGCACGGGCGTCGCGGTCATAACCGCTTCAAGCAACTATCAGATAACAACGACGACTGTCCAGTCGATGATGGGCATGAGCATAACCTCAACCGATTCGGCAATAGCTGATGATAAGGTCGTTGTCATGGTCAACAACGAGTTCGACGCGGAGAAGAACAAGGAGATCATCGGAACCTATACGGGTCACTATGACTGGCAGGGCTTCGCGGCTCAGGCGAGCGAGGAGAATCCCTGCTACACGAAGGACAACTTCCTCTGGATCCGCTCGAAGATAATCCTCGAGCTCAAGGCGGACGGAACCTTCACCCAGAAGGTGCTGAACGCGCAGAGGGCTACATATCCGGATTCGATCGACGATTCCCTCCCCGAGTCCACCTATGAGGAGCAGGTCGCGAAGTACGGCAAGAACAACTGCTACATTTACAACCGCGCCGATCAGGATCCGACCTCCGAAGAGTTCGCCGGAAGCGACAAGACTTACGCGGCAATCGAGGGCATGGAAGCGAGCGGAATGAGGAACTTTGCCGAGAGCGGCTATTTCATGGTAACCGGCGGCGAGCTGAAGCTCTACTACGGCGTGACGAACGGCATGACCGGCGAGTATCAGTCCGAGGAGTTCGATTACGGTAAGATCGAAGGAAACGAGTTCGTGAACAACGAGTATGTTCCGTTTGTCAACATGGTCAAGATGAGCGGCAACATGACTCAGGTTCTGACGAAGTCCGCTGACTGAGACGAATAATGAGAGGAAAGAGAATGATTTCCGCGTTTCTGGCGCTGTCCGCTCTGCTGCTCCCGTCCTGCGGGAGCGCGGCGGGGGAGCCGGAGACGACGGACGCGACGGACGCGCCCGCCACGGACGCTGAGACGACGACCGCCGGAGAGGTGATGGTCACGGGAATCGGCACGATGGTCTGGCACGTTGACACGACCTTCACGGCTGTAGTCGACGTGACGATCTCTGGCGACAAGATCGAGTCTATCGCGCTCAGAAGCTCGAGCGTCGTCAGCACTGACGCGTTCACCGGCTGGAGAGACAACCGCGAGAGCTATCTCGCACAGTACAACGGCATATCTCTCGATTCGATAAGGAATCTTGAGGTACACGGTTCAACCGACGTCACCGATCACCACAATGTCGGCGAGATAAACGGCGATATCGACGCCATAGCGGGCGCGACGGCGAGCAGCGTCGTCATAGCAATGGCGGTCAAGGACGCCGTAAGCAAATACGATTCGTAAAGGAAGGTATTCCGGAATGAAACTTCGAAGAATAGCCGCGGTGCTGCTGATTGTCTGCATGGCGCTCATGATGTTCGCGTGCTCCTCTCAGGGGAGCGGGGACGAAACGACACCGGACGTGACGAGCGGCAGCACAGAAACCGAGCTTCCGGTCGCGACATATGTCGGGAGCCACGCGACGAGCAACGCGATGGGCGACGTTGTCAGCGGTCATCTGATAAATGTCTTCGCAGACGGCAGTGTGAAAATCTACTACGGTATCAAGGCGGGAATGCAGGGGCTTCACTACGGCGCTTATGACGGGAAGCTCGAAAACGGCGTTGTGACCTACAGCGTCACGAAAGCCGACACCGAGAGCTCGACGACAGATTCGTTCGAGCTCCCGGACGGCGCGGAGAGCTTCAAAGCGAAAGTCTTCTGTCTCGCGAGCTACCCGAACAGCTCGGGCGGCGGCATCTATTATGTGAAGATTCCGCCGATAGTTCCCGACGAGAGCGCGGAGTATATATTCATCGGCTCAAAGACCGGGGACGGCGATTTCGGGTTCTATATCGAGCTGAAGGACGGAAAGCTCCGCGCCGCGGCTTCGGCGGACGGGAAAACCGACACCGTGACCGGCAGCTATTCGATCGAGTATTCGGATATCAGCGACATCGACGCGTTCGACAAGCTGAAGATAAAGTACAGACCGTTTTTCGCGGCGGATGGCGAGACCGAGACCGGGATAAAGTTCTCGGATACATCGTTCATCTCGCTCACTCCGGAGAGCGACGGCGGGGTGCTTCCGAAGCTGACTCTCGCGACGATCGTCAATACCGACGGTACGCGCGACAACTGAATACCGTTTTTACACGGCAGCGGCTGGGATCGTTGTGCCATCGCACGGCGGTTTCCCACCTCTGCCATATATCTGTATATTGGGAAAAATAAAATAAAGCCTGAAATAAGGCAAAAAAAGGAGAAAAATCATGAACGCGTTTTTTGAATGGGCATACCGCACGAGAGGAAATTCTGTCAGAGACCTCGCTGAGGGCAAGGAAGTCTCGATGGAGAAGATGTTTTTAAGCTTCATGTCGCACAATCCGATATTCGTCAGCGACGGACCTGCCGGTCTTAACGGCGCCGTCAAGGGAATCGGCTTCATCCCGAGGGAGGAGTATCTCGCTGAGGCCATGGAGGCTTATAAAAAGCATATCCAGTCTTACGTCAAGGGCGACAGGGGCTATTCCGAGCGCGGCCTTCAGATACTCATGAAGTATCTCTACAGCGAAGAGGCGGAGAAGACGATAGATTTCGATCACGTCTACGGCGTCGAGATGGCGTTCACTAACAGCTACAAGAACTACATGGAGAATCCGCGCGCGTCGATGGTCTTCTATCAGCCGCCGAGGATCAGCTTCGAGCTCAAGGGCAAAATGGAGCTGATCGGTGAGCACCACGCGGAGGACGAGGAGGTCGATCCGTTCTCGCTTCCGCTGCTCCAGCAGTTCGTGAACGCTCAGCATGACGTCTACCACCTCCCGAACATCGAGGGCTGGAAGACCCGCCCGGTCTATAAGTTCACGATCGAGGAGATCTACGACAAGTCCGCGACTCAGAACGGCTTCGGGACCCGTATCATGTAAGCCATGAAGAGAATATTTTCTGTTATCCTCGCGGTCGTTATTGCCGCGTCGGTCACACTGACCGGCTGCGGGCGCGAGGCGAAGTATTCCGACGCGCTGAGGATCGGCGCGTCGGAGATTCCAAAGACTCTGATGCCGTATGTCTCGTCGCACACGTCGAACGTTTATGTCGCGAACATGGTCTATGACACGCTGCTTGGGAGTATTTCGGAACCTGCTGACTATAACCTTCCGGACGGAAGCGTCTATACTCCGTATGATCAGGACGAGAACTATTTCGGCTTTACCGACCGTCTCTGCGGCATGGAGGGGGCTTACCCGAGAAAGGACGGCTCGGAGTACGGATGGGTGCTTTTTGAGCCGACAGCGGAGCAGTATGAGAAGCAGCTCGCCCGAAAGGGAATAGTCAAGGGACAGAACGAGGCGGGAGAGACCATCGAGGAGACCGATGAGGAGTTCGCGGTACGCTCGGAGCGTGCCGTTCCGGCTCACAACTGGATGGAGTACCGATTTGAGGTGCGGGACGGATACACATGGAACGACGGCGTGCTGTTTACCGCCGACGATATCGTCTTTACCTTCAAGTACGCGCTCAAGAATTCTGGCGCGCTCGCGAGCATCGCGTATTTCCTTGACAGTTACTACGACTGTTATTCGGATAACGGCGATCTGGTGCTCATTCTCGCGTCGAACAAGCTCAGCGATATCCGGACGATCTGCTCTTCGATACTCATAATCCCGGAGCATATCTGGAGCGGTATCCGCCACCCGGCGCAGGAGAAGAACCTCGACCCGGTCGGAACCGGGATGTATCTCGCGAAGAGCGGGGACTATATAGAGGACAACTCGATAACCCTGACCCTCCGCGATGACCTTGACCCCGCGCTCGAAAAAGAAGCGCTCGGTGATAATCCGATAGAAAAGATAACGATCCTCAGACTACAGAATGAGGACGTGACGCTTAACGCGCTCCAGAAGGGCGACATCGACGTATCGATGGATTCACTGACAGCCGCGAAGGCTTACGCCGTCGACGACAATGAGCGTTACGACGGAGTGAAGGTTTCAAGCTACGACAGCGATTTCGTCACGACGCTCGCCTTCAATGTCGGAAAGTACGGCGCGTTCAATGAGGAGAATATGCCGGAGAGCTATAATGTCCGCCGCGCGATCTCGCTCGCCATCGACCAGCAGGAGCTTATCGACAGCGTCCTTTACGGAAAGGGCACAAAGGTGGGCGACGGGCTCGTTCAGGAGACATATCCGCACGCGGTGAAAAACGCGGACGGAAGCTATCGCTATCACGAGACCGACGCGGAGCTCGCTAACAGACTGCTCGACGAGGCGGGTTATACGAAAAACTCAGACGGAACGCGTGACCTGTCGTTTAAGATTCTCGCCAGCACCGGCGCTGAGACGCTTGTCAACGCCATCGGAAAGCAGCTGAAGGAAAAGCTCGGGATAACCATAGTCTTTGATCTCGCGAAGAGCGACTATTCCGAGGTCATCAAGCAGTCGAACGGCGCTGATTTCGATATGATAATCAACTCCGTGACATTCTCGCCTGACAAGCTGCTGATGTTTGACGCGAGATTCGGGCGTTATCCCAACGGCTCCGCGAGAGTCTGGAACGTCACCGGAGTCAACGATCCCGAGCTCTCGGAGCTCATGTGGGTCATGGACACCGAGACCGACATAAAGGCACAGTACGCGAAGGCACAGGATGTTCAGGCGCGGATAGCCGAGCTTTATGTCGAGATACCGCTTTACTGCGCGAAGAACTACTGTGTCTACACCGATAAGAATTACATGGGCTGGGTCGAGCAGAAGAACGGCTCTGTCCTTAACGATTATTCGATCAGATATCTGGTCAGAAACAAATAATGAAAAACGGATTCATTCTGAAAAAACTTCTGGTGAACGTCGGAATACTCTTCGTCGTCATAACTCTGAATTTCTTCCTTCCGCGGCTCATCTACTCCGACCCGGCGACACCGTATTACGCGGGTGTGCCGGAGGACGCGGTGGCTCTCAGACAGGCGATACGTGAGGAATACGGCTTCGATAAGCCGATGTTCGTCCAGTATCTCGTTTATCTCGGGAAGCTGCTTCGCTTCGATTTCGGCACATCCTACATATACAAGGAGCCTGTCTTCAACGTAATGTTCAAGCGCATCCCGTGGTCGCTAGTGCTGAGCCTTTCCACGCTCGTCATCTCGGTGACGCTCGGAATAATCTTCGGAGCCGTCGCGGCGAAGAACCGCGGTAAGTGGCAGGATTCGACCATCCTTCGTCTGTCGACGCTGTCGACCGCGATCCCGACATTCTGGCTCGCGATGGTTTCGGTAATGCTGTTCGCGTTCACGATACCGGTGTTTCCGTATCGCGGGGCGATGACAGAGGGATATACGCTTGTGATGAACAAACCGCTTTTTGCCGGGGTGTTCTTCGGCTCGGTGCTGCTGACGGTGATTCTTTATCTGATATTCAGAAAGGGATTTCTGACATTCACGGTTCCGCTTGTCGGGCTCGCGGCGGCGGTCGGTGTGTCGATACCGTTTGATGATATCGCTGATATCGCGTATCACGCGTTTCTTCCGGTCGTCATCACCGCGATAGGGAGCACGATATCCTACGCGCTGCTTGTCCGGAACAGCATGATTTCTGTCGTGAACGAGGATTATATCCTGACCGCCCGCGCGAAGGGTGTTCCGGCGAGGAAGATACTTTTCGGTCACACGTTCAGGAACGCTCTTCTGCCGCTCGTGACGAGCATAGGTCTCGGCATCTCCGGACTCATCGGAGGCTCGGTGCTTATGGAGCAGATATTCACCTGGCCGGGAATGGGAAACCTGCTGCTCGAGGCGAACAACAACGGCGATTTCCAGCTCGCGCAGGCGATACTCCTGCTCTTCGCGATAATTACGATCGCGGCAAACTTCATAACCGATCTCATCTACCACAAGCTCGACCCACGTGTCGGGATAGTCTGAGAGGAACGCTGATATGAAATTCATAAAAAAACTCCGCTCAGGGCTGCTTGGCGCGTGGAAATTCTTCCTGAAGATATGGAACCACAAAAAGGGGCGCGTCGGCATCATTATCACCGGATTCGTGATTCTTGTGGCGATCTTCGCTCCGGTTCTGACAAAATACGACCCGTATGATTACGACGTCACAAAGGGCTTGCAGCCGCCGACCGCGGAGCATCTGCTCGGAACCGACAAGAACGGCGTCGACATCCTGACCGAGCTTATTTACGGCACGCGTATCTCTCTTCTTGTCGGACTCGCGTCGGGGATCGGCGTGACGCTGCTCGGAGCGGTGCTCGGCGTTGTCGCCGGGTATTTCGGAAAGGTCAGATCGACGATAATCCTCAATGTCATAAACGTGATGCTCGTCATCCCGACGCTTCCTCTTATGATCATACTTAATAAGGTCAGCTCAAGCTATGTTATGATGATCTTCATCTTCGTGGCGTTTGGCTGGTCCGGGACAGCGCGTATGATACGCGCTCAGGTGCTCTCTGTACGCGAGAGCGGGTATGTCAGGGCGGCTGAGCTCTCGGGCGCGAGCCGGTGGTATGTTATGCGCAGACATATCCTTCCGGCGGTTTCGAACCTGCTTATCATGAACTGCGCGCTGTCCTGCGCCGGTTTCATGATCGCGGAGGCGGGACTGTCTTTTATCGGTCTCGGCGACCCGAACAGCATGAGCTGGGGCAAGATACTCGTCCGCGCGCAGGAATCGGCGTTCACCGCCGGGCTGTGGGCGTGGGTGCTGGCTCCCGGAGCCGCGATATTCCTGACCGTCACCGGATTCATGCAGATCGGCTACGCGATCGAGGACATATGCAATCCGCGCATGGTCAAGAAGAACGCCGCGGCGAAGTCCTTCTCGAAGCTCGATGAAAAAAGCGTCGGCAGGGTTTTCGCGGCGATGGACGATATTCCCGAGCCTGAATGCGCGACCGTGGATCAGCCGCGAAAGGAGACGATCACATGAACACTGAATGTCTTAAGATACGCGGTCTCAAGGTCGTATTCTACAGCGGAGAGGGCTTTATAAAAGCGGTTGAGGGAGTGGACATTGACGTTCACGAAGGCGAGTGCGTCGCCATTGTCGGCGAGAGCGGCTGCGGAAAATCCGTGACCGGACTGTCGATGATGCGGCTGCTGTCGTCTCCTCCGGCAATATGGCGCGCGGATGAAATGACATATATGACGAGAAGCGGGGAAACGCTTGACCTTATAAATGCCTCTGAGATCCGGCTCGAAAAGCTTCGCGGGGACGAGATATCAATGATCTATCAGGATCCGTCGTCGGCGCTGAACCCGGTCATGACGATCGGTTCGCAGATCGGGGAGATTTACAGGTATCACACGGAACTGTCAAAGAAGGAAGCCCGTGAGGCCGGAATCGAGATACTGAGACAGGTAGGCATCCCCGCGCCGGAAAAGCGTTACGATCAGTTCCCGCACGAGCTGTCCGGCGGCATGAAGCAGAGAGTTCTCACCGCGATGGCAATGGCGCTGAAGCCGAGACTTCTCATCGCGGACGAACCTACGACGGCGCTCGACGTGACGATACAGGCGCAGATATTGTCGCTTCTTTCGGATTTGTGCCGCAGGGAGGGAACCGCGCTCGTGATGATAACTCACGATCTCGGCGTCGTCCGCTCGATCGCTGACCGCGTCTATGTCATGTACTGCGGGAAGATCATGGAGCAGGGAACCTGCGGAGAAATACTTGACAGCCCGGCGCATCCCTACACAAAGGGGCTTATCAGGGCGATTCCGACGCTCGGCGAGAGGATGAAACGTTTTCACCAGATACCCGGAAACGTCCCGTCTCCCGCCGCGAAGCCGGACGGATGCTATTTTTCGAACAGATGCGATATATGTGACGCGAAATGTCACGAGAAGATGCCGCCGCTCAGAGACATACAGGGCGAGCCGGGGCACAGATCAAGATGCTGGAGGACTGTGGAATGAGCGAAACCATTGTCAGAACTCATGACCTCTGCGTCGATTTCAGAATAAAGAGCCGCGCGTTCGGAAAGCCGGATATTCTCAGCGCCGTCAGAAACGCGAGCCTTGAGATACGCCGCGGCGAGACATTCGGGCTTGTCGGTGAGAGCGGGTGCGGGAAATCGACACTCGCGGGTTCGCTCGTCCATTTCGTTCCGCTGACAGGCGGAACCATTGAGATGAACGGTGTGACTCTCGACAAAAACAGCGGAAAGTCGGATTGGAAATCGGCACGGAAGGGCGTCCAGATGATCTTTCAGGATCCGTTCGGCTCGCTGAATCCGCGCTTTCAGGTCTGGCAGCTGATCGCTGAACCGATGCTGCTCGCCGGAGAGGACGACGATAAGCTGATGCATGAGCGCGCTTCGGAGCTGCTTGAACAGGTGGGACTCTCGTCAAAGGACGCGGAGCGGAACATCTTCGAGTTCAGCGGCGGTCAGCGGCAGAGGATAGCTATCGCGAGAGCGCTCTCGGTGAATCCGGAGTTCATAATCTGCGACGAGCCGACCTCGGCGCTCGATGTCTCGGTGCATTCGCAGATCTGCAACCTGCTTCTCGATCTTCAGCAGAAGTATTCGCTGACCTATCTTTTCATAACCCACAATCTCGCGCTCGTGAGACACCTCACCGACCGGATGGCGGTCATGTATATGGGACAGATTGTTGAGACCGGCAGCACCGATGAGATATTCGGTAACGCGTCGGGCGATTCGCTCCATCCTTACACGAAGGCGCTGCTGTCGGCGATACCGGAGGTTTACCCGACGCCCGGCAGGAAGCGGATAATTCTCGAGGGAGAGGTTTCGAGCCCGATAAACGCCGGGAATTCCTGCCGTTTCGCGCCGAGATGCCGGCACTGCCGCGAGGAATGCGGAAAGACGGCTATCAGCCCGCGCGTTGTCGGAAATGATCACACAACCTGCTGTCCGTACTTCGGATGAACAAAAGCTGTCCCGGGCTTCCGGGGCAGCTGTTATATAATACTGTAGTTGCCCAAAGCTAACTTGAAAGGAAAAGAAAGTAGAATGTTAAAAGCACGCCTTTTAAGGATTGTGCCGGAGAGCCGCAGATATATCGCCGCGAATATTATCTTCCAATGGATATCTCTCGCCGCGAACATCGCGATGATGACGTCGATAGCGACTCTTCTCGCCGATCTTTATCCGAGCCGCGAGTCCGACCGCGTTGTTCTGACGCTGGCTGTCGCGATGACGGCTGTAGTCGTCAGATTCGTATGTACGACACTCGCGTCAAAGATGAGTTTTCTGTCGTCGAAAGCTGTCAAGAAGACGCTCCGCGGGGAGATTTATGAAAAGCTCCTGCGTCTTGGCGCTTCTTACAATGAGCGGGTCAGGACCTCGGAGATCGTTCAGGTCGCCGTCGAGGGCGTAGATCAGCTCGAGACCTATTTCGGGGCTTATGTTCCGCAGTTCTTCTACGCGCTGCTCGCTCCGCTGACGCTTTTCGTGTATCTTTCGCGGATAAACATGATGTCGGCGGTGATCCTGCTGATCTGCGTACCGCTGATTCCGGTGGCGATCGCTGCGGTGCAGACCTGGGCGAAGAAGCTGCTCTCGAAATACTGGGGACAGTACACCGCGCTCGGCGACACGTTCCTCGAGAATCTTCAGGGTCTGACGACGCTGAAGATCTACCAGTCGGACGATTTCAAGAACGACGAGATGAACCGCGAGGCGGAGAAGTTCAGGAAGATCACGATGAAGGTGCTGACGATGCAGCTGAACTCGATCACGATAATGGATTTCATAGCCTACGGCGGCGCGGCGCTCGGTATGATCATCTCGGTCAGCCAGTTCAGAGCCGGGAACCTTTCTCTCGCGGGCTGTATACTGATAATCCTGCTCGCGGCGGATTTCTTCATTCCGATGCGCCAGCTCGGCTCGTTCTTCCATGTCGCGATGAACGGCATGGCGGCGAGCGATAAGATATTCGCGCTGCTTGACCTTCCGGAGTCAGACGAGAAGACGGCGGATTTTCCGAAGGATTCGGATATCGTCTGCCGGGATGTCCGCTTCTCCTACGAGCCGGAGCGCGAGATACTTCACGGTGTCAGCCTTGAACTGAAAAACGGCGCGTTCACCGCGATCGTAGGTGAGAGCGGATGCGGAAAGTCGACGATCTCGTCGATACTAACCGGGAAGAACAAAGGCTATACCGGTACGATCAGCGTCGGTGGGACCGAACTCTCGGATATTTCCGAAAAGAGCCTGCTTGAAAATGTGACCTACATAAGCCACCACAGCTATCTCTTCAAGGGCACTGTGCGCGACAACCTGCTGATGGGCAGACCGGACGCCGACGACAAGGCGCTCTGGGAGGTGCTCGAGCGGGTCAATCTCGCCGACTTCCTGCGCTCGGAGGACGGGCTCGACACGAAGCTATCGGAAAAGGCGGCGAACCTTTCCGGCGGACAGTGTCAGCGTCTAGCGCTCGCGCGTGCGCTTCTTCATGACAGCCCGGTGTACATTTTCGACGAGGCAACCTCGAATATCGACGTTGAGAGCGAGAATGATATACTCGCCGAAATTCACCGTCTCGCGAAGAGCAGAACTGTTCTTATGATATCTCATCGCCTCGCGAACATCACCGGCGCGGACGAAATATATGTCATGGACAAAGGAAATATCGTCGGTCACGGAACGCACGAAAAACTGCTTGAAACCTGCCCGGCATATTCGGAGCTCTGGAACGCGCAGCAGGCGCTCGAGAACTATCATGGAAAGGAGAGCGTGTGATGAACACTGAAAAACAGACAAAAAGACGCGGCGGATTCACCGTTATGGCACGGCTGATCGGGCTTGTGAAGCCGCTTTCGGGATTCATGATCCTCGCGATCCTGATGGGTCTCGCGGGAAATCTCTGCGCGTCATTCATTACGATACTCGGCGGGTACGCGATACTTGAAGTGCTCGGGATCGGCGCGGGGAAATCTCTCGTGGTGATTTTCACTCTCGCGGTTCTCTTCGCGCTTGTGCGCGCGGGGCTCCGGTACGCGGAGCAGTCCTGCAACCATTTCATCGCGTTCAAGCTGCTCGCGCTTATCCGCGACAAGGTGTTCAGGGCGCTTCGAAAGCTCTGCCCGGCGAAGCTCGAGGGGCGAGACAAGGGCGACCTCATATCGGTCATAACGTCGGACATCGAGCTGCTCGAGGTTTTCTACGCGCACACGATTTCCCCGGCGGCGATAGCGCTGCTGTTCACGGTGATCATGTGCCTGTTCATCGGCAGCTTCAATGTTCTGCTCGGACTTCTGGCGCTCGCGGCTTATCTGATAGTCGGGCTTCTGATACCGCTCGTCGTCTCGGGGCTCAGCGGGGACAACGGATTAAAATACCGCGCCGGCGCGGGTGAGCTCTCGGCGTTCGTGCTCGACAGTCTGCGCGGATTGTCCGAAACTCTCCAGTATAATCAGGGCGCGAAACGGCTCGGAGAGATGAACGCCCGCTCTGACGCCCTCAGCGCAGACGAGGAGAAGATGAAGCGTATCGCCGGAAGAAATTCCGCCGTTACGAATGTTGTCATTCTTGTTTTCGATCTTCTGATGCTTTTCTCGTCCGTGTCGCTCTACCGCGCGGGTGAGGTTAGTTTTGCCGGCGTCCTGATACCGACGATGGCGATGATGAGCTCGTTCGGACCGTGCGTCGCGCTCGCGGCGCTCGGAAGCACGCTTCAGAACACGTTCGCCGCCGGAAACCGTGTGCTCGATATTCTCGATGAGACCCCGGTCACGGCGGATATAACGGGCAAGCCGGAGACGACGTTCGACGGCGCCGCGGCGAAGAACCTCTCATTCTCGTACGCTTCAACCGGAGAGCGGATACTTTCCGACCTGTCGCTCGACATACCGAAAGGAAGCGTCGTCGGCATAACCGGAAGGAGCGGCAGCGGAAAATCCACGCTTCTGAAGCTCTTCATGCGCTTCTGGCGGGCGACCTCCGGAGAGGCGGACATATCCGGAAGGTCGGTTGACGAGATAAACACCGCCGATCTTCGCGGGATGGAGAGCTTTGTCACGCAGGAGACGCATCTTTTCCACGACAGCATCAGAAACAACCTGAAGATAGCGAAGCTCGACGCGACAGACGAGGAGATCGAGAACGCCTGCAAAAAGGCGTCTGTCCACGATTTCATCATGACGCTGCCGCAGGGCTACGACACGCCTGTCGGAGAGCTCGGCGATACGCTTTCGGGCGGCGAGAGACAGCGGATAGGTCTCGCGCGGGCGTTTCTGCATGACGCGCCGCTCATGCTTCTCGACGAGCCGACGAGCAATCTTGACAGTCTCAACGAGGCGGTAATACTGAGGTCGCTCCGCGAGGAGAAGAGCGGAAGAACGATCATGCTTGTATCGCACAGAAAGTCGACGATGAGGATATGTGACAAGGTCTGCTCGGTCGAGCACGGAAGACTCAGCTGAATAATGTTCGGGAGACCTCCTATGGGGTCTCCTTGTCACATTTGCCGAAACGCGGTACGTCTTTCAGGGCGCCGGGCGGTAATGTGAAAAAAATATCACAAATGCTCTGAAACCCCTTGCAAATCCGGGCTTTTTGTGGTACAATATGAATGTGAAGTTTTCTCTGGATGAACAGGCTGCCGACGGCGGCTTTTAATGTAAAAATGAGTTAGCGTACACTAACTGCATTGTAAACGGAGGCAGATCATATGGAATACTTTTCAAAGAAATACCGCCGCGACTGTCTGCTCGGGGCGGTCCCTTCTACGTGGGACTTCATCCTGAGTCAGGGTTCCGCAAACGCGGCGCTGCTCATCTGGCTTGCGGCGAGCGCCGTCTGCGCGGGCAGACTGAAAACAGAAGAGTAAATGTGATGTTCGGAGTTCTCGGCGTGCCGCTGTTCAGGGAGCACACCTGCGCCGTGGACGGTTACTGCGACTTCAAGCTGAAGCTTGTCGCGGAGCCGATGCCGTATGATCCGCCTGTGTTCTCGCGGGGGAAGGGGTTCAGGTGATACTATGATAATCAGAAAATATTGATGAGAATATAATACATGATATAGGAAACGCGTTCGCGTACTATGATTACGGGGACGAAAAGGGAATTGCCACCGCGTTTCCTGACAAGGACGCCGTCGCGCTGTATATATGCGGTTACGTCAGGGGAATGCTGAACGGCGGCTTCATGCGGACGACGAGCGGGCGCGGAGATGGCTTCATTGAGACCGATGCGATGGCGAAGGTTGACAGGTATGTCCGTCTTGGAATGGAACTCGACGGGACATGGAACTTCGGGGAGTATGGGAAGCTCTACGATATGATAAGATATCCGGTCTGAACCGGGGAATAATTTCAGGAGACGAGAAAATGAAATATATTGGAATGCCCACCGGAATGTGGGTGTTGTTCGCGGGCTCATTCCGTGAACAGCTGACGAATGTGTTTGGCTATGACAAAGAAACAGCGGCGCGGATAACGAAGGAAGCGAAGCCGAGATACAAGGAGATAATTTACGGTCTGCCGGAATTTGAGAAGAAAGACCGGTTCAGAATGAATATTGTCAACTGCGCGATGCTATGCGCTTTTATCCTGTCGATGCCGCGCCGCCCCGAGGTCGGACCGCTGACCGATTACTACGCGAAGTCGATGATGACCGGACCGATGCGCTGGTTTTGCCGGAAGAGCGCCGCGAAAAAATACACCGCGAAGGACATCGCGGGCATGAAAGCGACAGCGGAGCTGAGAGCAGCCGACCGCAACCCGTACTCGTGGAACATGGACTTATATGAATATCCGGACGGCAGCGGCTATGAGGCAAGATTTTCAAAGTGCGGGATCTGTGTTCTTATGAATAAGCTCGGGCTTTATGACCTGACGCCGGCGCTGTGCCATCTCGACTACACGATGAGCGAGGCGGGCGGAGGATGCGACTTTGTGCGGGAATACACGCTTGCCTCCGGTGGACCGTACTGCGACTGCGGATATAAAAAGAAAAGAGGTTAACGGAGTATAAAAGCCCGGTGCCCGAGAATTATAAAAATTTGAAACTTATCTGACGTGAAAGGATCAATCGCAAAATGAAATACAACGGTTTTTATTTCGGTATTTTCCAAAGCCCGATGAAAAAGGTCATAGAGGAAAAATACTGTCGTGAATACGCGGACGAGATAATGAAAAAGAGCAGAATGGTCTATCGTGACCTTGTCGGTGGCGCGGACGACATCGGTGACGACAATCCTATGGCGTATAACGAGCTCTTCGCGCTGGCGTTTGTCGCGCCGTACATCGCGAGCGATAAGAAGATTCCGCCGGAGACGGTGCAGGAGATGATGCGCCGCTCGCTTTATAAGATCAAGTGGTATTTCAGCATGACAAACCTCAACACCGTGCGCGGAAAGGCGGCGAACAAGAAGGTCATAATGAAATACGTAAAGTGGTACAATCCGGAAAAGGAGAAGCTCTATCCGACGTCGTTCATGGTCGATTTCGTCGGTCAGCCGCACGAGGGCGCGTGCTATTACAGGATAACGCGCTGTCCGATCTGCGTTTACACCGACAGACTCGGGGTATCCGAGCTGATGCCGCTCTTCTGCGAGCTTGACAACGTGATGATAACATTACAGCACGGCGTTCTGCACAGAGAGCATACGATAGCTTCCGGCGGGGATTACTGCGATTACTATATAACCGGCGACCGCGAGAAGCTGTGACGAAAATGAGCTGACGCGGGATATCCGCGTCAGCCGGTGAAAATTCACCTTTCATATATTTCGAAGAAATCGCGTATCTTCCGCGAGCGGGCTATGTTCAGAATTTTCTGTAAATGCCTACCCCCATGGTAAAACAGTGCATATTTTAAGATCGTCCGAGCCTGAGGCAGAAGCAGAGCTACCGCCTATGGCGGCGCGTAGCGTCCTTGACAGGTTGGCAT
>ENA-ORIC01001451-ORIC01001451.1-human-gut-metagenome-genome-assembly--contig:-NODE-1451-length-22744-cov-5.693519_pt1 | contig 22744 bp, 18 predicted proteins | sample MGYA00243023_ERZ508732 | MGnify/ENA primary metagenome ERZ508732 (study PRJEB26277, sample SAMN04329767) | human gut metagenome | biome: human-associated habitat | host: Homo sapiens | place: USA...
GGCTACCTGAACATGGACTATTACGGCGGCGACTTTGCGGGAATCCAACAAAAGCTGCCGTACCTGCGCGATTTAGGTGTGACCTGCATCTACCTGAACCCGATTTTTGAGGCCCACGCCAACCACCGCTACAACACGGCGGACTACCTCAAGGCCGACCCGCTGCTGGGCACGAACGAGGAGTTCAGCGCCCTGTGCGCCGCTGCAGCCAAGGAGGGCATCCGCATCATCCTGGACGGCGTGTTCAGCCACACGGGGTCGGATTCCCGCTACTTCAACCGCGAGGGCCGATACGGCCCGGGCGGCGCGTACCGGGACCGCAGCTCTCCCTACCGCAGCTGGTACGACTTTGACTCGGGCTATCCCTGCGGCTACCGCAGCTGGTGGGGCTTTGAGACGCTGCCCGAGGTGCAGGAGGAATCACCCTCCTACGTGGAATTTATCTGCGGCAAGGGCGGCGTCATCGACACCTGGCTGAATCTGGGCGCGTCCGGCTTCCGGCTGGACGTAGCCGACGAGCTGCCCGACGATTTTATTGAAAAAATTCGCGCTGCCGTTAAATCCCACGGCGAGGACAAGCTGCTGCTGGGCGAAGTGTGGGAAGATGCGACGACGAAGGAGGCCTTTGGCCGCCGCCGCACCTACCTGCGCGGGCACGGTCTGGACGCCGTGATGAACTACCCGTTCCGCAGCGCCACGCTGGATTACCTGCACGGCGCGGACGTCACCGCCGTGGCTGACGCCCTAATGCAGATCTGCGAGCACTACCCTGCCCCGGCGCTGAACTGTGCGATGAATTTCCTGTCCACCCACGACACCGAGCGCGCCATCACGGCGATTGTGGGCGAGCCCTGCAACGGCCACGACCGCTACTGGCAGAGCAAGCGGGTCATTCCCTCCGGCCAGATGGACGAAGCCATCCGCAAGCTGCTGCTAGGTTATGCAATGATTTTCACGCTGCCCGGCGTGCCCTGCGTCTATTACGGCGACGAGATCGCCATGCAGGGCTACCGCGACCCGTTCAACCGTGCGTTCTTTGACTGGAACTCCACCGAGCAGCGGCTGCGCGGCCCGATCAAGACGCTGGCCGCCCTGCGCCGCAGCTGCGACGCCTTTGACGGCGGGCGGCTCGAGATCGTCCGTGCCGAGGGGGATATTCTCCACTACCGCCGCGTCGGCGTTGTCCAGACGGCGGAGATCATCCTGAACCGCGGCCCGCATCTGATTGCCGAGGAAGCCTTCGGCAAGAACACCGAGGTCAACCCCGGCGGCTTTACCGTGCTGGTCGAGGACAACCACCCGGAGCATGTGGGGTATTTTTCGGTCTACTAATCCGGGGACGGGTGCCTCCCTTGCCCCTCTCGGCCACACCCATTTATAGCAGTCTGTAGGGGCCGGGCATGCCCGGCCCGCAGCCTTACGCTAACACCCTTTTCCGCTTTACACCCCTTTTCACCCCGCATCGTAGGGAGGGGTCTTGACCCCTCCGCGGGGCGTCGGGGACGCCGCCCCCTACAAATTTGCCGCAAACCTTCTGGCTGCTTGCAGGGGAGGGATTCATCCCTCCCGTCTCCCTCACCCCCGCATCCCTCAAAAGTTTCTCTTGCAAAATCCCCTTTTCCGCGTTATAATACCCTCAAGGTAAAAGGGAGTAAGGGACGCGCCCCTGCCGCGCGCCGTATCGCTTCGTCACCACGGGTGGCCTGCCGCCCCGGGGCATACTGTGAACACTGAGACTTTTGCCGCAGACTTTTCTGCGGCAGGGGTCTTTTTTTGTACCCTGCCGCCCACAAACGGGAGGTATCATACATGCAATTTCTGCAAACCTTCGCCGGGTTGTTCGCTAACTTCGGCAATCTCACATGGCAGATGGTTGTCATGTGGGTCATCGGCGGCCTGCTGATTTACCTGGCCATTGCCAAAAAGATGGAGCCGAGTCTCTTGCTGCCTATGGGCTTCGGCGCGATCCTTGTCAATCTGCCGCTGTCCGGGGCCATCACGCAGGGGACTACCGTCGGCCCCATCAGCGCACTTTTTGACGCCGGTATGTCTAATGAGCTGTTCCCGCTGCTGCTTTTCATCGGCATCGGCGCAATGATCGACTTCGGCCCGCTGCTGGAAAAGCCGTGGCTCATGCTGTTCGGTGCGGCGGCGCAGTTCGGAATTTTTGTCACACTCGTGCTGGCGGGGCTGTTCTTTGACCTGCCCGACGCGGCGTCCATCGCGGTCATCGGCGCGGCGGACGGCCCGACGGCTATCTTCGTGGCGAACACCCTGGGCAGCAAATACCTGGGTGCCATCATGGTCGCGGCGTACAGCTACATGGCGCTTGTGCCCATCGTGCAGCCGCCGGTTATCCGCCTGTGCACGACCAAAAAAGAGCGGCTGATTCGGATGCCGTACCAGAAGGGCAGCGTCAGCAAAACCACCAAAATTTTGTTCCCGATTGTGGTCACTATGCTGGCCGGGCTTGTCGCGCCCGCCAGTGTGGCGCTGGTCGGCTTCCTCATGTTCGGCAACCTGCTGCGCGAGTGCGGCGTGCTGAACGCCCTGTCCGAGACCGCGCAGAACGTACTGGCGAACCTTATCACGATTGTGCTGGGCCTGACCGTGGCGGGCCAGATGACCGCCGACAAATTCGTCCGGCCCGACACACTGCTGATCCTGGCGCTGGGTCTGGTCGCGTTTATTTTTGACACCGCCGGCGGCGTTTTCTTCGCCAAGCTGTTGAATTTGTTCCTGCCCGAGGGCAAAAAAATCAACCCGATGATCGGCGCGGCAGGCATTTCTGCGTTCCCGATGAGCGGGCGCGTCGTCAACCAGATGGGCCTGGCTGAGGACAACCAGAATTTCCTGCTGATGTACTCGATCAGTGTCAACGTCTCGGGCCAGATCGCGTCGGTCATTGCCGGCGGCCTGATCCTGACCCTTATGAGCAGCTGCGTATAAGGAGGTCAACCCATGTCAACCGCACTTCTTCCCGTCACCCTCTCGATGCTCTGCGCCGGTATGGCCGGCATCTTCCTCGTCCTCGGCGTCCTCGTGCTGGGGGTATATGCACTGAATAAGTTTTTCAGCAGAAAATAAAAAAGCTTCTCCGAATGGAGAAGCTCAACTTACAGGGGCGGGCATTGCTCGCCCCTGCTTTTTTATATTTTACAGGTTTACTCCTTCGCCACAAACACCACGCCAACCACGCCGGGACCGACATGGGTGCCGATGGTGGGGCCAAGCTGGGCCACACGGCCGCCGGTCAGCTGGAGATTCTGGTGCATGTAGTGGTGTACCGGTGCAATAAGCTGCTTATTATCGCTGTAGAGCAGCGTATAGCCGTAGCGCGGGTCAATACCGCCGAGCGCGTCCAGCTGCTTGAACATGGCGACCAGCGCGCCGGGGCGTCCGCGGCCCTTGTCCACCAGCTTGATAGCACCATCCTGCAGGGCCAGCACCGGCTTGATGCCGAGCGCGCCGCCCACAATGGCAACGGCGGCGGGCAGCCGTCCGCCCTTCTGCAGATGCTTGAGGCTGTCCACCACGGCGACGATGCGCACCCGCTTTTTGAACTGCTCCAGCACGGCGGCGATTTCCTCCGCCGTCAGGCCCTCCTCATCGCGCAGGCGCACCGCCTCACGGACAAGCAGCGCCTCAGCCTGCGAGGCCGCCTCAGAGTCCACGATATGCACCTGCAGACCGACATCGGCGGCGGCCAGATGCGCGCACTGGTAGGTGCCGGACAGCTTCTGGCCGATGGTGATCACAAGGACCTCATCCCCCGCTGCGGCGGCATCCTCATACACCTGCATAAAGCTGGCCGGGCTGGGCTGGCTTGTACGGGGCAGCTTGCTGTCCTCTGCCAGGCGGACGAAAAATTCATCCTTCGTCATCGTGCCGTCATCGAGCTGGGTGGTGCCGTCTGCAAAGGTGACAGACAGCGGCACAACAAAGATGCCGGGGACGGACAGCTGCTCCGCAGTCAGATCGGCGGCGGAATCGGTAACAATACGGATCATGGCAGTAACTCCTTTATGGGCGTGCGGCAGCGCCGCATGTTGTTGACTATTCAATAACTTGTTTAGTATACCACAGTTTTTCCGCGCTGTAAAGTGGATAAGGGCATAGAAAAAGCCCCCTTGCGGGGGCGGATTCTGGCAAAAATGACAGCGTGGAAAGCAAACAATCACACGGCAGGGAAACTCCTCCCCTACTCCTCAATGCCCAATAGCTCTGTGGCCGTATCCGGGTCAAGCTGCTGGACGGATTCGAGCTTGCGGGTGATGGCGCGGCTGCGGGGGCCGATCAACTCCTCCAGATCGGAGCCGGTCTGGTTCAGGTGGCGCTGCATCTGCTGCAGACCCGCGCCGAACTTTTCAAACTCGGTCTTGACCGCGCCCAAGATCGTCCAGACCTCGCCGCTGCGCTTCTGGATGGCCAGCGTGCGGAAGCCCATCTGCAGGGCGTTGAGCAGCGCCGCCATTGTGGACGGCCCGGCCACCGTGATCTGGTAATCCCGCTGCAAAAGCTCCGTTACACCGCTGGAAACCACCTCGGCGTACAGCCCCTCAAACGGCAGGAACAGGATGCCGAAGCTCGTCGTGTAGGGCACCTCAATGTACTTGTCGTGGATGTCCCTGGCCTCGGCGCGCAGGACGTTGTTCAGCGCCTTGCGCATGGCGGCCACAGCGGCAGCATCGCCGCGCTCCTGCGCTGCCTGCAAATGCGCGTAGGTATCGCCCGGGAATTTCGCGTCGATGGGCAGCCAGACCGTGCCGTTCTGCCCCGGCATCTTGATGGCGTACTCCACGCGGTTCGTGCTGCCGGGCACGGTGGCGACGTTGCAGGCGTACTGGCCGGGGGCCAGGATCTGCTCCAGAATCGCGCCGAGCTGCACCTCGCCCAGGATGCCGCGGGTCTTGACGCCGGACAGCACCTGCTTTAAGCTGCCCACGTCGGCGGCCAGATTCTGCATCTCGCCCAGACCCTTGTAGACCTGCTCAAGCTGGGCACTGACCGTCTTGAACGAGTCGTTGATGCGCTGCTGCAGTGTGTCCTGTAATTTTTCCTCAACTGTGCCGCGGATCTCATCCAGCTTTTTGTTGTTGTCGGCGCGGATCGTGTTCAGACCCTGCACCAGCGCGCCGCGCACACTGTCCATCCGGGTCGCATTGGAGTCCTCAAGATTTTTCAGCCGCGTTTCCATCATCGTCAGCTGGGCCAGCAGTGCATCGTTCGCGGCCTTCTGGCGGGCGGCCCCGGCTCGGTCAATGGATTCCAGCCGCGCCGTGCTGGCGGCGGCGTTCTGGCGCTGGTTTTCGGCCAGAACGGCAGAAAAATCCCGCAGCGTCGCCGTCGTTGTGCGGGCGCTCTCGCCCTGCATGGCGCGCAGCTGCTCGGCCAGCAGGTCGGTCTCGCTCTGCAAAACCGGCGTCACCGCGCGGACAAAGTCATCCGCCGTATCAATTTTCTGCTGCGGTTCGTCGTTTTTGTGCATCACCTTTGCCAGCACCACAGCCAGCAGGATGTCCCCCGCCACGGCCAGCACCAGCAGCACATACAAAATCCAGCTCATAGGCACCTCACCGGATCAGCAGCAGCGCCGCGCCGATTACGGCCAGCACCGCCGCAAAAAATTCCGTCTCCCAGCTTTTGCGCTCCACACAGCGGGCGTTGGGGTTGTACCAGACCTGCAGCACCTTACCCTTGTCCTTGTCGTGCCTGAACCAGAAGGCGTCGTTCGTCTCCAGCTCCAGCCGCCGACCGTTGGCGTACAGCTCCACCAGATAGCGGTAGCCGCCCGCACCCCGGCTGTTGCTGGTGGATGACGCACGGCGGCATTCCAGCACGCGGGCGGGCAGCAGCGCGGCCCCGCGGACCGTGCGGTATTTTTCCACAATGGCGGCTGCGGCCAGTGCAAAAAGCACGGTGCCCAGCACGCGATACACAATCAGTAATGTTGTCGGCATGGCAGTCTCCCTAACATTTGATGCTTCTATGATACAACATTTTGGTGTTAAATGCAAGCAGTTTTAACACACTTTCGCACTTTAGTGTATTGACTTGTTTGGGCAAATTTGCTAGAATATTAAAAGATGCCAAGACCGAGCAAATGCAAATTTTACAAAGAAAGAGGTCGGCGCACCGCTGTGCGCCTTTACGCTATGCAGCAGAATGAACGTAACACCGCCCTGTATGAGGCGATCCTGCGACTGAACAGCCTGGATGAGTGCATCCGCTTTTTTGACGACCTGTGCGCCGTGACCGAGCTGCGCACGATGGAGCAGCGCTACGCTGTGGCCGGGTGCCTTTTGCAGGGCAAGGTCTACAGCGAGATCCGCCGCGAGACCGGCGCATCCAGCGCCACGGTCAGCCGCGTGAACCGTATGCTGAACTACGGCACCGGCAGCGTGGCCGAGAGCGTGCGCGAGGACCTGGCCGCACAGGGCGTCACCGCCGACACAAAGGAATAAGGAGGGTCCCACCATGTCCGTTTCGATTCAGGATTTCGGCAAGTCCACCAGCGGCCAGACCGTTAAGCTGGCGACGCTGAAAAACGATTTTATCGAGGTGCAGCTGCTGAGCTACGCCGCCATTATCCATCGCATCATCGTAAAAGACCGCAAGGGCAATCCCGTGGACGTCGTGCTGGGCTATGACACCGCCGCCGACTATGAGCTGAACACCGACAGCATGGGCGCCGCCGTGGGCCGCTTTGCCAACCGCATTGCGGGCGCGCAGTTCCCGCTGTATGAGGAGATCGTCCATATCACGCCGAACCAGAACGGGAACTGTCTGCACAGCGGCCTGCACGGGTTCAATCACACGATGTTTGACGTGGCGCTGACCCCCGGCGAGACCGACAGCGTAACAATGACGGCCACGAGCCCCGCCGGGACAGACGGCTTCCCCGGCAATTTTGATCTGACCATCCAGTACAGCCTGGCCAAGAGCGGGCTGGTCATCCGCTACGGGGCGACCACCGACGCGCCCACCGTCTGCAATATGACGAACCACAGCTATTTTAACCTGAACGGCCACGCCAGCGGCAGTGCGCTGGGCCATCGCGTGACGGTGGACGCCGATTTTTACCTCGAGGCCGACGCCGCCAGCATTCCCACCGGGCGCAAGCTGCCGGTCAAGGGTACCCCGATGGACTTCACCGAAGAAAAGACGCTGGGGCTGGACATCGGCGCGGATTTCACCCCGCTGACCGATTGCTGCGGCTACGATCAGTGCTATGTCATCCGTGACAGCGGTCTGCGCCACGCCGCCTGGGCTGTCGGCCCCGAGACCGGCATCCGCATGGAGGTGCTGACGACCCTGCCGGGCGTCCACCTGTACACGGCCAACTTCCTGGCCCCGGTCACGGCGGGCAAGGACGGCGCACACTACGCTGCCCGGGATGCCGTCTGCTTTGAGACGGAGGACTTTCCCGACGCACCGAACCACCCGAACTTCCCCGACACGACGCTGCTGCCGGGCAAGCCGTACAGCTCGACGACGATCTACCGGTTTGATTTGGCGGAGATGTGAAAACGGGCGAACGATGTTCGCCCCTACAGCACCCCTTTTTCACTCGCCTTGTAGGGAGGGGTCTTGACCCCTCCGCGGGCGGATATGGAATCCGCCCCTACGGACCGGCAAGCAGCGTCGTAGGGGCCGCACATGTGCGGCCCGCGGCCTTCCCACAGACGCTCGCCTGCCTTATCCTGCCGGGCCGGGCATACCCGGCCCCTACCGCGTAACCGTAAAAAAACCGCCCTGCACGTTTTTTCGTGCGGGGCGGTTCTTTTTTACTTCTCTTTGCTCAGCAAGATCCGGTCATTGTCCAGCGCGTGGCCTACGTTCTCTGCGAAGCGGTCCAGCAGGCCGTCCACGGTGGTGTGGGCGCGCTCCTCGCCGCTGATGTCCAGCACAATATGACCGTGGTCCATCATCAGCGTGCGGTTGCCCAGGGTCAGCGCGTCGTGCATATTGTGGGTGATCATCAGACAGGTCAGGTGGTTTTCGGCCACGATTTTTTTTGTCAGCTCCAGCACCTTGTCTGCCGTGCCGGGGTCCAGCGCCGCCGTGTGCTCGTCAAGCAGCAGCAACTTCGGCGTGACGAGGGTCGCCATCAGCAGGGTCAGCGCCTGCCGCTGGCCGCCGGACAGCAGACCCACGGGCTGCTTCATGCGGTCCTCAAGCCCCAGACCCAGCGCGGAGAGCTTTTCGGCAAACAGCTCCCGGTCCTTTTTGTTGATGCGGGAGAACGCCGAGGTGTGCCCCGACGCGCGCAGGAAGGCCAGCGCCAGATTTTCCTCAATCGTCATGTGCGGGGCCGTGCCGCGCAGCGGGTCCTGGAACATGCGGCCAATCGCCTTGGAGCGCTTGAAGTCCGGCAGGAAGGTGATGTCCCTGCCGTCCAGCGTGATCGTGCCGGTGTCGGCGATGAACTCGCCCGCAATGGCGTTGAACAGCGTGGACTTGCCCGCGCCGTTGGAGCCGACAATCGTCGCAAAGTCGCCGTCGTCCAGATGCAGGTTCACGTTTTCGAGGGCGACCTTCTCATTGACAGTGCCCGGATTGAACGTTTTGCTGATGTTTTTCAGATCAAGCATGGCGGGCACCTCCCTTCTGGGCGTTGGCGCGGCGGCGGCGGAAATCAGCCTTGGCCTTGAGGGCCGGGGCTGCAATGGCCAGCGCAACGATGACGGCGGAGATCAGCTTCAGGCACTCCGACGGGACGTTGGCACGCAGAGCCAGCGCAATAATAAAGCGGTAGATGACGCTGCCCGCGACGGCGGCCACAGCCTTGACCCACATGCCGCCGCGGCCAAAGAGCGTCTCGCCGATGATGAGCGAGGCCAGGCCGATGACGACCATGCCGGTGCCGAGGTTGATGTCCGCCGAGCGCTGGTACTGGGCCAGCACCGCGCCGGACAGCGCGGTCATGGCGTTGGCGATGCAGAGGCCCACCGTGATGGTGAAGGCTGTATTGATGGACGAGGCACGGACCATGTCCGGGTTATCGCCGGTAGCGCGGATGGACAGGCCCAACCGGGTGCCGAGGAACGCAATGAGCAGCGCGCAGACCACAACGGTGACAAGCGCCGCCACGATGAGCTTATAGGGTGCGCTCTCGCCAAAAATTCCCTGTGCAGCGGTAAAGACCGTTTTGGTTTTCAGCATGGGCACGTTGGAAGAGAAGCCCATGACCGCAAGGTTGACCGTGTACAGCCCCGTGTTGGTGATGATGCCCGCCAGAATCGACGGCACAGCGAGCTTTGTCTGCAAAAACGCGGTGATAAAGCCCGCCGCCGCACCGGCCAGCATGGCCAGCGGCAGCCCCAAGAACGGGTGGCCCGCCACGGCGGCGGTGGCCGACACAGCGCAGCCCAGCGTGAACGCACCGTCGGTGGTCATATCGGCGATGTTCAGCACGCGGAAGCTCAAAAACAGCGCCATAGCGACCAGCGCGTAGATAAAGCCCAGCTCCAGTGCATTCAGCACGGTGGCAACGGTAAACATAGGGTGACTTCCTCTCTGATTAAACTTGTCCCCCCTCTGCGAGGGGGATGTCCGCAGGACAGGGGGAGAGAACCTTGCCACTGCCCGAAATATTTCGGGTGATGGCCAGGCTCTCTCCCCCCACCGCCTGCGGGCGGAGCCCCCTCCCAGAGGGGGCCGGAATTTTTTTATTCCGCCGTGGTGACCTCGACGACCTGGCCGGCCAGATCATTGAAGGCGCTGTAGTCGATGCCCAAGGCGGCGGCGGTCTCGGTGTTGACGGTGATGATGCCGCCGTCCATGACGTGGTACGTGGGGACAACGCCGGTCTCGAGGATGTCGAGCGCCATGTCGGCGGTGTAGGTGCCCAGCTCGGTGTAGTTGACGCCGCAGGTTGCAAACGCACCTGCCGTGACGAAGCTGTCCGCGCCGGTGTAGAACGGGATGCCGCCCTTGGTCAGCGTCTCGGAGACAGCGGCGGCAGCGGCCATGACCACGTTGTCCGTCGGGGTAAAGACGGCATCGACCTGGCCGACCATACTGGACGCGGCGGTCATGATCTCGTCGTTGGTGTTGCCGGTCTTTTCGACGTAGGCAATGCCCTTGGCATCCAGATACGCCTTGGCCTCGGCAATCGGGGTCGTGGAGTTGGCCTCGGAGTTGGAGTAGAGCAGGCCGACGGTCTGGATGTCGGGCTGAACGGCGAACATCATATCCATGATGGACTGGGTGTTCAGCGCGTCGGACGTGCCGGTGACATAGTCAATGTCGGTCAGGTCTGCGGCGGCGGGGTCGGAGATGGCCGCGTAGATGACCGGGGTCTTGGTGGACTCGGCGGCGGTGGTCATGCACTGGGCGGCCAGCGTCGCGATGGGAATGATGGCGTCATAGCCGTCGGCAACGACCTGTGTGCCGATCTGGTTCAGCGTTGTGGCGTCGTTCTGGCCGTTGAAGTCCTTGTACTCGATCTTGATGCCCTTCTCGGCGGCCTTGGCATCCAGCTCTTTCTCAATAGCCACGCGGATCTCGTCGAGGCTGGCGTGGTCGAGCTGCTGGACAATGGCGACCTTGTAGCTGTCAGCGGCGGCGGTGTCCGCGGTGCTCTCAGCAGCGGACGCGGTGGTCTCGGCGGAAGATGCGGCAGTGTTGGCGGTATCGGCGGTGTAGCCGCAGGCGGCCAGGCTGGTCATCATAGCGGCGGCGGACAGAGCAGCAACAAACTTTTTCATGGTAAATTCTCCTTTATTTGTAAAACAGGTGATGTTGTGGTTGTAGGGGCGAGCATTGCTCGCCCGCGGGCGGTCAATGACCGCCCCTACAGGGGTAATTGCGCAAATCGTTTTTACAAATTCAGGCTTGCCATCGCTCTTTCATCAGGTTCATGTTCCCTCTCCCCCATTGTCAAAAACAAAACTGCCCTTGCACAGAACTTCTCCTGTGCAAGGGCAGATAAAACAAATCTGTGGTGCCACCTTGCTTGCCGTGCTTATTATACAATCACGGCCACTCTGTAGGGAACCAACATTCCCCTGCTCTGTAACGGGAGCTGCCCGTCAACGGATACTGCGGGCCATGCCCGTTTCCCCGTGCCCTCCGCGAACCATTATGCAGACCCGCTCTGTATCCCCTTCCCAGCATCGGGGACTCTCTGTAACTGCGCTGTGTGCTTTACTTTCGCTTCATTGGTTTAAAGCATTTATACCACACACGGGCGTGTTTGTCAACACCCAATTTCAAATTTTATTCAGATTCTGCGGATTCCGGCGACGCCATGTTGTTTTTATCCAGCACAAACAGTTTTTGCACCTGTTCGGCCACGGGGGTGTCGGTGTCCTTCAGCAGGCAGTTCTCCGTCAGGTAGGGGCTGTCCTCGCCGTCCAGCGCCAGCAGCATATCTTTTCCGCGCAGGGCGTCGCTGCCTAAGGCTTCGGTCAGGCTGTCAGCGTCCCAGGCGGTCTCGGTATCGTCGGGCGTGAAGCTGCCGGCGTTGCTCCAGGTGCCGTAGACTGCGCCAATGGCGCAGACGCGCTGCGGGTCCTCGTCCTCGCCGTATTTCTGCTTATCCAGCTGCGCCTGCAGCTCGGACGCCATGCTGCCCTCGGTCATCAGGGCGCTGGCCTCGTCGGTAAAGATCAGGATGCCGTCCTTCTTATAGGTTTTCAGCAGCTGCTTCGCGTCGTAGGTCGGCAGCTCACTGTCGTCCGCGACGTTCAGCGTGCCCTGCATGGCGTAGTACAGGCGGGACACGGCGGCGTAACTGCTGCCGAAGAACCGCTCCATCTGGCGCGGATATTTGGCCATCGCCGTCTTGAACCAGTAGACGGCATTGCTGGTCGTACCGCTGCGCATGACCTGCACAGCCTCGGCGATCTCTGTCTCGGGCGTGTTGTGGCTCGCATTGGCCAGCACGGTCAGCGCTTTGCCCACTGTCGCACTGCGGGCATCTGCCCCCAGACCCGCGGCGTGGAAAACACCGGGGTAGCGCGTGCGGACGTGCTCCCACAGGGTGCGGGCGCTGTCGCGCCGGTCGGCGGGCAGCACGGACAGGTAGCTGTCCAGGCTCCCGGTATTGCCGGTCTGCAGATAGTTGTCCAGCAGCACGCCCGCGGCGGCACCGTCCGGCACGGCCACGACCCGCACGCCCGCGCTATACAGCTTGTCGATCAGCGCACCGCGCAGCTCATTGCCGCGCAGGTTGTCGGTGTCGGCCACAAAGACGCGGTAGTCGTCGCTGCCGAAGTCCGACGCATCGAGCGCGTAAGTCATATCAATGCGGTGCAGATACTTATTATTGTACTCCTCCACGGGGTCGGTCACGTCGGCGCTCTCGCGGGTCGCAATGACCAGCTCGCCCGCGGCCTCGGCGGCGGCGGTCTCCGGCGTGGCGGCAATAACCTCCTCGGCGGTCTTATCATCGTACAAAAAGTCCTGCAATGCCTTAATATTCACGACCCAGTCGGGGTCGTACATCAGGCGGTCATCCATGCCCGTGCGGATGCCGTAGGTGCCCTGCAGCGGCATGGACATCTGCTGCACATCGCAGCCCAAAAAGCCCGGCAGCTGCACGAGCAGCGCGGCGATCTCGGACTTGGTAAAGTTCGTCTGGATCAGCGGCAGAATGGTGTTCAGCAGGTTGTCCAGCTCCATGACGCTGGCGTTCTGCACCTGATCCAGCACGGCCTTAATGACGGTGCGCTGGCGCTCGACGCGCTTCCAGTCGTTGTCGATCTTGCGCAGACGGGCGTATTGCAGCGCCGTGTAGCCGTCAAAGTGGTTGGGGCCCGGGTCAACGTGGTTGACGATCAGCATCGAGTTGGAGGGGACCTCCCAGTTCAGGGCCTTGGCCTCCATCTCGGTAATATCAAGGTCTACGCCGCCGACGGCGTCCACGATCTGGACAAAGGAGTTGAAGTTGACGCGGACGTAGTGGTCTACCTGCACGTTGAAGCAGTCCTCGATGGTTTTCATTGTCAGCTTTGCGCCGCCGTAGCGGAAAGTGTGGGTGATCCAGTCGTACTGGCCCTCATAGCCGTCCAGCAGGATCGGCACGCCGGTGCCGCGCTCGATGGAGACCAGCCGGATGACGTGATCCTTGATGTCGAGCGAGACCAGGATCATGCTGTCGGAGCGCGCGTCGTCGCTGAACTCGGTGGTGTCCTCCGTGCCGTCGAGCTGGTTCAGGTGGGTGAAGGCATCGGCGTCGTTGACGGCCTCGGTGCGCTCGTCGGTGCCGATGAGCAGGATGTTCAGCACGTTGTCGTCAGAGAACGGGCTGCCCTCGGGCATTGTCATCTCGCTTTCGGTGTGGGTCAGGCCGGTTCCGTCCAGGTCCTGGTCCTCGTCCGCGCCGATCTCACCCATCTCGCTGACGCTGCCGTCATCATAGCGCAGCAGGTCGAGCTTGCCGTTGACGTAAAGGGCCGCCAGCACAGCCAGCACGGCCAGAATGCCGACAACAATGACTGCGATTTTGCCGCCCTTGGGCAGGCGCCGCCACGGGTTCTTTTTTGGCGCTCCATCGGTTGTTTTTTCAGTTTTCGTTTTCAGTTTGTTCATATTTTTACTTTCCCCTGTTGTTGCCTTACCTATAATCCTATTGTGTAGGGGCGAGCAATGCTCGCCCCTACACGTATTACGTGCGTTTTAAACGTTTGGCGATTTGCCGCACATCACAGCAATAATACAAAAACGCCAGCCCTGCAAAGACGGTCAGTCCCAGTGCGCGCCAGGTGAACCAGCCGTGCTGGATACTATGGGTGCGCAGCACGATGAACCACGCCGGGGTCATCAGCGCGCAGAGCCCCAGCGGCAGTGCGCGTGCGAGCTGCTGCCTGTCCCGGATGCTGGCCGCAAACAGCGCCAGAAGCAGAACGACAGCCAGCACCAGCGGCCAGAACAGGTGTTTGCCCGCCAGTGTCGTGTATACAAAATGTAAAATATTACTCCAAGTCAATTCCATGCCGTGCCAGCTGTCGGCGGCAGTGCGCACGCCCACCTGATGCAGCGCGTCGGCAATGACGTTCTGCCCGGTGACAAGCCCGGCCAGCACCCATTTGGATGCCCAGCAGAGCAGGTAGCCGACGCCCCACGTCAGGCTGCCGCCCACAACGATGCCGCACTGCCTTGTGCCGGCCCGCAGGCGCTGCTGCGGCTCAAGCAGCCAGCAGACAAGCGGCAGGCCAAGGGTCAGGACCGGCGTGACGAGCAGGTCGCAGAACGACGTCACAACGCCAAGAACCAGCAGTGCCAGGCAGACATCATCGCTGCGGCGGGGCTTGGCCAGCACCCAGACGCAGCCCGCGTAGGCAACGGCAAAGCAGGTGAAAAACTGTACCTGATGCGGTGCCCAGAACGCCGTGACCAGCAGCTGACTGACCGCGAACCACACCGCGGCCCGCAGCCCGCAGCGGCGGCGCAGCAGCACCGCCACCGCGGCAAACAGCGCCGCCAGCACCAGATACTGCACCACGCGCACGCCGGTGATGTCGGTGACCAGCAGCAGCGGGCGCAGCCAGATCAGGTAGCCGTGCCAGTACCGCGCGTAGGAGAACGGCACAAGCGCGGGCGCGTCGGTGCGCTGTGCGCCCGCGGCCCAGTCCCTTTCTATGTACCATTGCAGGTCGTCGGCCAGCGTCTCAAAGTTATCGACGCTGTAGGCCGTATTCGTCATCATGGCGGTCAGCGGCGGGGCCTCGTCGGCGGACGCGGCCTCGGTCAGCATGATCGTGTCGGTGTAGTTGTCCATCTGGAACAGCTTGAAGTTCAGATATTCCGGGTACAGCCCCTCACCAGCGATTTTCACCGCTGAGTCGTAGACATGGTCCCGCACCGGCTCCCCGGGCAGGGCGTAGGCCGCCAGCAGCAGCACGAAAAGCGCCGCCAGCGTCACGGCGAACGCCGCCAGCGCCCGCAGGGCAAAGGGTGGTTTTTGGTTTTGTGGTTTTGCCATGCGGCACCCCTTTCACACAAAAATACAGTTTAATTATAAAACAAAACTCCCGCCGTTGCAACGGTGGGAGTGTGAAAAAAGGTTGAACAAATGTTGGGACGTCCTTGCCTCCCTCTGCGAGAGAGGTGGCCAGGGGAATGTTCCCTACACCATATCCGTCTGCCTGGACACCGACAGCACGATGCCCATCTCCCCCAGCAGCATCAATAAGCTGGTGCCGCCCGACGAGAAAAACGGCAGACTGATGCCGGTGTTCGGGATCGTGTTCGTCACAACGGCCATGTTCAGAATCGCCTGCAGCGTGACCTGCACGACGAACCCGACGACGAGCAGTGCGCCGAACTTACGTACTGTTGCGTCCCGATGTTCTGTTTCGGCTGGGACAATCTACAATTACTATGAATCCAAGGCCGATTTGCTTGGGGATACAATTGAGAGTATTTGGCGTGAAATCTTTTTCCACTCTGAAGATGAGCAGGTCTTTTTTAAAGATGTTGCGGCCTGTATCTCATGGATTTATAAAAGACTGGAATATGGAAATGAGCAATTTCCAGGCTTCTTTTCTCTGCATTCGTTTGGATTTGTGAAGGATGAAAAAACGGATGGAAAGAAGAAAATGTTGCAGACATGGGGACACATTCTGAATGAATTGTGTAATATATAAAGAATGATTCCAAGATTCGTTCAGATGTATTTGATCAGCAATTCACAGAAAAACAGTTTGCAGATATATTATTTTCTTTAATATTAGTATCAATGATTCGTCAGGATTATGATCCGTCTGCGATATCGATGCTGATCAATAAAACACTCTATTAAAATTCTCCCACCTTTGATTGTGGGGATTTTTTTAAGCAAAGTGAACAGCGTTCACTTATGCGTTTAAAGCTGTACCCGGTTGTAATTATGTGAAAGCTGCTTTAACAGCAAGACATAGTTCCATATAAAATTTCAGAATAAGGATGCTTATTATGCAGGCAATTGTAGAAACTTTATTTGATATCGTATATTTGTTTTCGGTAATCACAATCGGGATTTTAATGATCCGCAAAAGCAAAGGAAACCGTCAGTTTACCATGTTTGGAATTATGGCAGTTCTTTTAGGAAGCGGAGATGTATTCCATCTGGTTCCTCGTGCAGTAGCGCTTTGTACAACCGGCCTTGAGAACTTTACCGTACAGCTGGGGTTAGGCAAGTAGATCACCTCTATCACTATGACTATCTTTTATGTCGTACTCTATCATATATGGCGTGAGCGTTATCAGATTAAAGGCCATAAAACAACTACAACAGCCATTTATGGTCTTGCAGGGTTAAGAATTGTTCTGTGCATGATGCCTCAGAATGCCTGGCTCAGTGCAGCTGCCCCGCTTTCCTGGGGAATCTATCGGAATATTCCGTTTGCACTGATGGGATTGATTATCATCGTTTTGTTCTATAAAAGTGCAAAAGAAAATAATGATAGATCTTTCCGTTGGATGTGGCTGACAATCGTCCTGAGCTTTGCCTTCTATATTCCAGTTGTACTGTGGGCGGATGTAATTCCGATGATCGGCATGCTGATGATTCCAAAAACCTGTGCATACGTGTGGACAGTATTGATCGGCTACAAGGCAATGAAAAAAGAAATAGCGTAAAAATAATCTTTGCTTTTAAGAAAAAAATCAGAATATAATTGCTTAAAACAAGCAGCAAGTGAGCCTAAATCCAGACACTCCCCCGCTGCTTGTTTTACATTTATTGATGCTTAATTTTGATTTGCAAAACCGGGTGCCGTCTTAATCGATCAATGTTCTCAGCCATGTCCAAAGCCTCAAAATAATAACGCGGTTTGCCCACGCTTCTTTTGCCATACTCGATAGCCTTCGATTTGGAATCGCATCCCACAATCGCAAAATAGAATTTTCGTCCATTTGTTCTGCGGAAAGGACACACCAAATTTATGGGCACGGCCATCTTTTCCTTTTACAAAAGCAGCACGCTTGCTGCGGATCTGATTGCAGGTTTCCCAAAGCACCTCTGAGACGATTGGCTCAAAGTCTCCCTTTACAAGAACAAAATCCTCCTCGCTGTGATTGATACGGTTATGGCTGAGGAAGTCATCAACATGGGATTTATTATAGGTCATATAGCTCTTGTAGCCAACACCAACCTTTGGTCTGACGATGATGGGCGTAATGATGCCGCTCTCTGAAATACTGTCTACCAATTCACTGAATTCCAGATCATGTCGGATATGGAACGGATGATTGGAGAATGGATGCAACTTATTTATTGGAATAGTTTCCTCTTTGCTTGCTCTGTAAGCAGGCGATGTTTTCTTTGTCATGCTGCGTACTCCTGCGGTTTTTTGATAGCTCTTAAGTACCCCGATTTGACCCCAAAAATGTACCCAAAAATCGTATACTTTTTGCCGAAAATGTACCCAAAGGGCATTTTTGCATAAAAAAAGCCCCTAATCACTGTAGTACAGCGATTAGGGGCTTGCTATGATTTATAGAGCGACCTTAACTGTCAGGTCTTTCCATTGCTTCGGCCAAAGTACGCAACCACGCGAATTTCGATAAGAACGAGCCTTATCGTAATCCACATTTAATTGTAAAAATCTACGTGATTCAAGAACGTGGATTTTTAATTGCTGCCTGCTTATTGGGTCGTCATCATAGGTATGTACCCAAAAGCGCGTACTGTTTGTATCCTCAAGTATCCTATTGACGGCCCCATCCACTTTCTTCGCTTTTGTTTTTCCCGGCATGATTTTTTCCGCCGAAATCGAATGGTAATTGTACGTTCCGCGCACATTGCATTGAACAGTGCATGACTCTTGAAATAGATTTAGTTCCCAGATGAATTTCTGTCCATCGATGGAGAAGATTCTCGGCACAAATCTGTCCAGAAATTCCCGGCTGACTTCATCGTTTGGGAACGACTCTTGCCAGCTGAGTGCTTCCTCTACCTTTTCACTATTGGCAGCTCCGTTTTCTTGTTCCTGCTGGTATTCTTCTAAAATATCCTGCCGGTGATCCTGCCAAACGTTTTTGTAGATTTCTCGCGCCATCAATTCGAGCTTCCATGCTTGCACATTGGGGGCGCTGCATTTGGGGGCTACATTCCTCAGCGACCGCTGATAACAGATATATCGAACAATGCCTTTCTCTGCGCGGAACGCCCGCATTCTGGCTCCGCAGCCACAAAACATGCGGCAAGCCCATTTGTCGGCGTGTTCGCTCTTTCCATACAAGTAAGCCTGCGTTATATTGCCGTCTTTGTACGACTGCCATGCATGTCTGCGGCGCTGACATTTATCCCATAGTTCCTCTGAAATGATTGGCTCAAAACTGCCTTTCACCAGAATGTAATCCTGTTCGCTGTTCTTGATGCTTTTATGGCTGAGGAAATCATCAATATGCGATTTGTTGTATGTCAAATACCCTTTATAAATCGTATTCTTGGTGATTGAGAGAACCTGACGCGCGCTCCATTGTGGCATTCCGGATTTATTCGGTGCGCCTTCTTGCGTTAGTGTCTGGGCTATCTCGGTGCCATTTATGCCATCAGCATACCAAGCAAAAATTTTTCTGACAGTCTCTGCCTGACTTTCCTGCACCACAAGCGTATGAGCCTTTTTATCACGCTTATATCCAAACGGTGTCGGTCCCGCAACATAGGTGCCTTTTTTCTGTGACGTCTGAATGCCCGCCTTGGTGCGTTCACTCATTTTACGGCTTTCATCTTGCGCAAGGCTTGCCATAATGGTCAGGCGAACTTCTCCATCGCCACGCATCGTCCAGATGTCATCATTGACGAAGTACACTTCAACGCCGTACTGTTTCAGCTCACGGGTCGTAACCAAAGTATCCACCGTGTTTCGGGCAAAACGGGAAACCTCGCGGGTCACGATTAGGTCAAACTTCTTTTTCCGGGCATCTCGCAGCATCTTCATAAAAGAAGGTCGGGTTTTCATGCCAGTACCTGAGATTCCTTCATCGGCGTATTGCCCAACCACCGTCCAATTCGGATGATGTTCTGCAAGCTCCAGATACCAGTTCATTTGATTTTTCAGTGCTGATATTTGCGCCTCAAGTTCCGTGGACACGCGCCCATAGAACACGACTCTGCGCGGGCAGTTTTGCTGGTCTGCTTTATCATATTGCATCGGTTTTCCCTCCTTCCCCATCAGTATAATACTGCATTCAGTATTTTCAAAATGTACAAGTCAATGACTCAATCATGGTATAGAAAAGCCGTGGAAGAAGGTTCCTTCCACGGCATGATCTTTATACTACTTTTTCAATAAGGCACTGATGTTTCTTCGTTTTCTTGTCATAGTTGATAGCTACCAAGAGAAGATTTCCTGTATAGCCACGCAGCGAATCCGGATATTTCTTTTCCTTAATCTGCTGCATCGCAGTCTCCGCCGTTTGGTTCCACTTCAACTCCACAACAAGCGCCGGATAGTCATTTCGGTACTCCGGTTTTGGTACGAAAACGAAGTCTGCGAAGCCCCTGCCTGTGGGCAGCTCTCGAACCGGCTTAAAGTAATATTGCATAGCGCTCAGGTATGCAATCGCCAAGACGCTGCTCAAGGAGTTTTCATTGTTGTACTGGATGGCAGAAACATAGTCATCATGGATTTTCTCAACCTGAGTGGCTACTGCATCGCCATCCATATCCAATGTCGCATCCAGCAACTTCTCAGACTCCTGCTGGAACAGCAACATCTCATTCCAATGCTTGCTTTCCACCGCAAGTGTCAATTCCTGCCGGATTTCCTCATTCGGAACGAACGCTGTTTTTCGGTTCTGGTCATATCCCAAGTAGCCAAGATGGATCATATATGTCAAAACATCATCTTTGCTTTGGATATTAACGGTATCGTTCTTGAAGGTAGCAGTGTTTACTTTAACTTCCCCACCGGAAAGCATTTCAATGATTGCCGTTTTCAGCCCATCATAGTTCATGTTGATAAGGGGAACGATTGCTTCATAGGAAGCCGTTTCCGACCAGTAGCTCTTAAACTCTCCCTTCAGCATAACGCTGACAACAGCTCTGGGATTATAAACTTGGTAATCCCGCAGCAAGTAACCATCGTACCACTTTTTTACCTTGTCAAAGTCTTTGTGGTACTCCTCGCAAAGATTCTTAACTTCTTCTTCCGTAAAGCCAATGAAAGGTGCTAACGTGCCGGCACTGACCATGGTAAACTCATCGAAGTTATTCAAGGCCGACTGCGTTTTTTCCTTTTTGATTGGCAGAATGCCGGTGAGGTATGCAAGCTGAATGTATTTTGTCGGCTCTGTACCTTTGAATAAGCCTCTCAGGAAATAGATATATTCTTCTTGAACAGCCTTATTGGTTGCTTCATCTCGGATCAGAATATCCCATTCATCAATAATCACAATAAATTTCTGACCGGTCGAGTTTCTGATGCGCGACAAAGCGTCCGCCAATGTCAACACTTCGTTAGGAAGAACTTCAGGGTAGTACTCTTTTAGTTCCTCAAAAACTGATTGCGTAATGTAGGATATAATACTTTTGATGTCTGCACAGCTGGACAAAAACCATTGTACATCTATATGGATCACATCATACTTGTTGAGATGCTTTTTGAAGTCGCTACTCTTGCCGATTGTAAGCCCATCGAACATCTTTTCTGAATCGCAGCCTTTGCTGTAATAGGCTGCCAGCATATTAGCCGTATAGGACTTACCAAATCTCCGGGGGCGGCTATTGCAGATATATGCTTCTGGTGTATCAAGAACGCTGTTGGTATATTCCAGCAGACCCGTTTTATCCATATAAATTTTTGAATTCAGTGCAACTTGAAACGCACTATTATCCGGATTCACGAATCTTCCCATTTCGCCAAAGCCTCCTTCAGAAGTCATTTATTTCTAAACATTCAAATGACATTAGTATAGTCATATAGTACCATTTATCGATACAAATAGCAAGTTGGAAATTTCCCTATAATAGTACAAAAGGTACAAAAGCGCCGCAGCAGGGATTTCTTTCATAGCATGATCTATCATCGCAGACACCTCATCTGCTATGACGATGATTAAATTTTGCCACATGGAATCCTGCTTTCTGCATATAATCTTCAAAAATATATGCAGATAAAACTCGAAAGGCGCAATAAGCCACAAATTGCGATAATTTTCCTTCGATGAACCTGTCAGATGTCATCTGTTTGAACCATTCGGAATTCCCGAATAGTTGCCATCACGGTCTATTCCTCATCTGAATTATAATATTACCATTTACTGATTCAAATAGCAAATCTAGCGTCATTCCATAACGACACAATAATGCCGTGGAAGTATTTCCTCCACGGCACGATCTGTCGTTATAGCTGTGCGTTTCTCTCCCTCTGCAAATTCCAGACAGGCAACCCTTCCCGGCGCTTTGCCTCGCATCGCTTTGCAGCCATGCGATATGTTTTCTCGCATCTTGGCACGCTCGTGGAATCCAGTCATGGCGCTGCTTCCCCAATGCGGTACAGCAGAGGACGCTATTCACTTTTTCGGAGGTTTGGAACCTCCTAATACATAAGAGAACAGCGAATCGGATTTTTTCCACAACTTTTTCAATTTTCTTTTTTTACCAGAAATATATCCACACGCATATCTTTCCACAAACCGGGGTGGATCTTAATCCCACGCGCTTTCTGATACTCATAGGCTGTCACAAAGTCAACCGCAAAACTCAAAAGTGGTATCTTTTCATCCAGCACGCTCACCTGATTTTCTTGACAGCTTTCCAGCCATTCCACCAACTTACGCTTTCTTTTGGTTCGGCTCATGTTCAAAAAGAAATCCTGTGGACGACATATTGTCGCGCAATCGGGTCCAGCACTTTCTTTATCCTGCTTGCCGATTTGCTCTTGCTCAATATCATAGGGAACGCCACTTTTATAGGTAACCATCGCTATCGGCTGCCTTTCCGATTGGATAGGCATGATCTGCTGCACATTCATCAACTGCAACATCCAAATGTAGCGGTTATTGCTTTTTACAATCCGGTTGGCATACCTGTCCAGAAAGCCCGGCTCTATTTTACCATCCGGAAAAGAGGCATCATCGCTGAGTGCAGCCTCGATGCTGTGCATATCTAACCTTGCTTTAGGACGCTGTTCCTGTATGGAACTTTGCAGTAAGCCTTCGACATTTATAATCTCATTGTTTATTTCCGTACTTCTGCTTAAGAAATCATCCATAGTTATGCTTCGGCTTGCCCGCTGGCTGACAAGATCGTCCAATTCCTCATTCAGCGCAGAGAGCTTGTTCTCCAGCTGGTTTCCATCATTCGGTGTGCCGGTAGTGTTCAGATTTGCATCCAACATCCGCAAAAGACCCAGTATATCCTCGGCATTTTCTTTCCAAACTGTACGGAACACTTCCCTTGCCATCAATTCCAGCTTCCATTCAGATGCGTATGGTGCCGGACAAGGAATACCGTTCAGTGCTCTGGCGGCATCTTTCTTTTTGAACATTTTCGACCGTGCACAGATAAGCCGCATATTTTTCCCACCGTTGGCCGTTTTATCGTAGCCTTCGATTTGGAATCGCATCCCACAATCGCAAAACAGAATTTTCGTCCATTTGTTCTGCGGAAAGGACACACCAAATTTATGGGCACGGCCATCTTTTCCTTTTACAAAAGCAGCACGCTTGCTGCGGATCTGATTGCAGGTTTCCCATAGCTCCTCTGAGACGATTGGCTCAAAGTTTCCCTTTACAAGAACAAAGTCCTCCTCGCTGTGATTGATGCGGTTATGGCTGAGGAAGTCATCAATATGGGATTTATTAT
>ENA-ORIC01001456-ORIC01001456.1-human-gut-metagenome-genome-assembly--contig:-NODE-1456-length-22689-cov-3.817442_pt1 | contig 22689 bp, 25 predicted proteins | sample MGYA00243023_ERZ508732 | MGnify/ENA primary metagenome ERZ508732 (study PRJEB26277, sample SAMN04329767) | human gut metagenome | biome: human-associated habitat | host: Homo sapiens | place: USA...
ACAACCATTCGGTTTTCTGCGTGCCGAAGACCGTCAAAGACCCTGAGCGCTCCGGACTTATCATGGAGGCGATGGGATATGAGAGTATGCGGATTGTGACGCCGGCTTACTATGAGATAATGCTTCGCGGCAAGGTCGCGCGCGACGACGAGTCGCGCGATATGCTTGACATTATCCGCGATTCATTCCAGTTCGACTTTGCGATAGTCAACTCGATGCTGATCGACAATATCTTTCCGTTCTACGGCGGTCAGATGTGTGCCGAAAATAAGTCGATCGCGTCAGATGTAGCGTCAAAGCTCCCGGTCTGGCAGAAGAAATTCAGAAATGTGCTCGGATTCTACGGAATAGAATAATCCTGCACGAAAAAATCAGAAAACAAGCAAATGAGCCCGGTCGGATTCCGGGCTCATTTGCTATTTACTTCAGTTCATCCACAAGCGAATCCATCGTATCCGCGTAGAGCTTTTCCATCGACGCCCAGAGGGACGAGATGTCACTGTTGGTGTTTACGGACTTTCTCATTGCCATCGAGGGCGATTTCTCGTCTCCGAAGTTGTAGGAGTAGATCTGCGTGAAGTCGAACTCTATGTTCGCGAAGATCATGTCGAGCATTGCCTCCGAGTCGGTGTCGCGCGCCGCCTTGCCCTTCAGCGCGCGGTCGTAGTACGCGGGCAGGAGGTTCTTCCAGCCGTAGTACGCGAGCGCCTCGAGAACCGCGCCGGACAGCTCCTCGTCAGCCGTTATCGGGATGACGAACGCCGTCGAGTCTCCGATCGCGTTGTAGGTGATGTATTTCTCCTGCGCCTCGTTGAACTTCGGGTAGGGGATTATCCCGAAGTCGTCTTTCATGCTGCGCATTATGTGCGCCGCCTCGATGTTGTTAGCGAGGAAGAGCGACTGCGAGTTCTGGAACAGCTCCTTGGCGTCAGGCGAGGAGCCGAAGAACGCGATGTTCTTGTTGTTGAGAAGCGCCCGTATCTTCACCTGCGCGTCGGCGTAGCGCTCGGTGAGACCGAGAAGTTTCGGCATTCCGTCAGAGTCGCGCTCGGTGATCTTTATATCGCAGGACTGGATATATCCGTCGACACACATCCACATGTCCGACGCGATCCCGAACCGGTCGTTATTGTCCATGACGGTGTCGCCGTTCAGATCCGCGGCGGCGGTCTCGGAGAGCTCCGCCATCTTGTCGAGCGTCCACTTGCCGTCGTTCACGAGACCGTAGATGTCGCCGGTGTTCAGATCCTCCGCGAGCTTCTTGTTGAAGTACATGGCGTAAGTCACGTCGTAGTATGTCGGGTCGATATTTCCGAAGCAGAGGGTCATCTGACCGCCGAGGTCAGCCGCCTCGATTATGTTTGACGGCCACCACGGGTTCGTGAAATCAATGTACGGGTTGGTCTTGAGATTGTGGAAGTTGCCGCCGAGCGAGTCTTTCGCCAGTCTGTAGCCGTAGCCGCCCGCGAGCTGATAGGAGTCGTCGCCCGCGAGAATGCTCGCGTTGAGTACGTTCAGCCACTCGGGATAATCGCTGACAAGTCCGGGACGGATGTCATAAGTGAAGGTGACGCCGAGAGTGTCCTGAACCGTGAGGTTTCGCTCGAAGACCGCGTCGTTTATGACGTCGCCGGTCTCCTCTTCGACCGGGAAGCGGCTGTCTGTCCAGATCAGGATGTTGAGATTCTGACCTGAGAAGTCCTTGTCCGGCTTCTTGTAGACGGGACCGGTCTCAGCCTCGGTTGTTGTGTCAGTTTTGGTATTGTCCGTCGCGGAGGTTGTCACGGCAGGTGTGCCGGAGTCCCCGCAGGACGCGAGCGCGGAGGACGCGAGCAGCGCCGCCAGCAGAATAGCGAGACGTGATTTTTGTTTTGTTTCCAAGATCTTTTTCTTTCCTTTCTTTGTTTACCGCTTTATCGGCATAAAAATAATTATACCTCGCTCTTGTAAACCGATCAAGCACCATTATGTAAATAATAAGAAAAATCAGTCCGCGGACAGTACTATACCCCCTCCGAGATCGGTCAGCTGTCCGTCAGTATCCGCGACGATGTATCCGGCGCCGGCGACGAAATCAGCGATATCCGCCGGGCATTTGCCGAAAAAGAACACGATCCGCGAGTCCTCGTCGACAACCGACGCGCCGCCGATGAAGCCGTATTCACAGCCGTCGAGCGCTATCCCGCCGGGTCTGATGACCATTACATCGATTCCGTTTTCTGTCAGAGCTTTTGCCATTCCCATGTCGGCGGTCACGGCTTTTCCGGCGCTCTCAAGCGGGAGCACGGCGCATCTCGCGTACCCCTGCTTTGTGTTCACCGGCGTGAGGCCGGATATCTCCGCGAGCTTCAGGACGTCCGGAGACAGGCTGTCAAGCCTCCCGAAGAGCTTCCCGCCAATGGCGAGCGCGTTGAAGCGCGTGTCGTCCGGATAGACGCCGCGCGGGAAGTCGTCGCTTGTGAATATGCCGTTTCCCGGTCCGACCGGTCTTTCCGGTATTCCGAGCCGCGCGGCGTATTCGCGGTTCATGAGCGCCGCGCCGCCCGCGCTGAACACCAGCGTGTCCGCGTGCGAGCGGACGACTTTTCCAAGCCTTTCGTCCTCCGGGAGAAAAACGACGTCATATCCCGGAAACATATTCACGAAGCGCCGCGCGCCCTCGCCGATAAGCAGTTTTTTCATCCGTAATCCTTTCTGCCGTTTGAAAACAGCAAAAAAAGCCCGCGGAAACCACAGGCTTTATGATGCCGACCGGAAAATATCCGATATATCCGTAAACCGGAACTCAGACGGCTCTCTGGACCTTGCCGGAGCGCAGGCAGCGGGAGCAGACGTTGAGCGTCTTCGGGGTGCCGTTGACTACAGCCTTGACACGTCTGATATTGGGCTTCCAGGTACGGTTGGTTTTGCGGTTCGAGTGGGAAACGGCGAGACCGAACTGAACGGCCTTTCCGCAGATTTCACATTTTGCCATGATTTTGACCTCCTAAATAGCCGCGCGTAATTGGGCGCACGACAGCGATTCATGATTAACAGAATTATTATAACACATTCCGATTGAAATTGCAAGAGGTTTTTGAAAAAATCCCAAAAAAAATTGCGCGAAAAATTCCGCCGGTTCGGTTCGCGATATGTCTGTTATAACCGAAGAGTTGTTTTTTTCCCGCGCCGACTGAACCGACTGGTTATTGAAAAGCTGTACAAAATAAGATACGCTTCGAGTGCTCGGAGGGCGCGCTCTATTCCTTCTGGGTCTCGGACGACGAGAGCGGCAGGAGCCATGGCTGCCTCGCCGCCGGTGAGGCCGGGAAGGGCAGTTACTGGGACGAATAAAATATTGAGATTGAGGAGGAACAGGCAATGAAACGAAGAATGATATCGATGCTGCTGCTCGCGTCGACGCTTCTCGCGTCCTGCGGCGGAACCGGGAGCGGGACTGAGAGCACCGCGGACGCTCCGGGCGAGACCTCCGGCACGACCGACACCGAGACGGAAAAGCTGACGAGCGGCCTCGAGGCGGTCGATTACGGCGGGGAAGAGATAAATTTCCTGACATATAAAAACTCCGACTACCAGAACTCGCAGATGGACATTCTCGCGGAGACGCTGAACGGCGAGCACGTCAACGACGCCGTTTACAACCGCAACAAGACGCTCGAAGAGAAGTACAACGTCGTGATAAAGTCGGACGGCGATTCCTCATTCGACGCGCTGGCGGCGGCTGTGAACAAGCTCGTCATGGCGGGCGACGATACATACGACATATTTCTTATGTCGACCGTGAACGCCTTCAAGTGCGGATTTACCGGGAACCTTCTGCCGATGAACGAGATTCCGCACATCGACCTCTCAAAGCCGTGGTGGAACAGCCGGATAGCCGAAGACACCCCGATACTTGGCGTGAATTATTTCTACATCGGCGACATGCACCTCAACACGTGGACGCAGAGCTATGTCACGTACTTCAACAAGAAGCTCGCGGTCGATTATGATATCCCGGACCTCTACGGGACGGTGAAATCCGGAAAGTGGACCTTTGACGAGCTCACGCGCCTTACGAAGACGGTTTACAAGGACCTCAACGGAAACGGAGAGTACGACGGAAACGACCTCTACGGCCTCTCCGCCTGCTCGGTTTGTATCGACTGCTTCTGGATATCGAGCGGCGTCAGGTTCATATCAAAGGACGCTGAAGACGGGCTCACGCTGTCTATCGACGAGAAGGTATACAATATGTGGGAGAGAATGGCGGCTCTGCTCGACACGCCTGAGATGCTCTACACAGACAGAAAGCAGTACACGAAGATGCGCGACACATACGACCGCGGGGCCTTCACTGAGGACAGGGCGCTGTTCTTCATCGAGGGACTCTGCGTCGCGTCGAATAAGCTGCGCGATATGGAGACCGACTACGGTATCATACCGACTGTATCTGTTCCCACGACCTCTTCCGGCAAGCTCGATATGCTCGGACGTATAATCGAGGACATGGCGTATTTCTCGTCCGAGACGGTCAGACCGGCTTACTACGAAATGATGCTTGCCGGGAAGTTAGCGAGAGCGGAGGAGGACGTCGAGATGCTCGGGATTATCACGAACTCGATCTCGTATGACCTCGCGTACTCGCTGCTCGATATGTGGAGCCTGCGCTCCGCCGTCACCTCGAAGCCCGCCGCGTCATACATCGAGTCGCAGCGGAGCACTTACGAAAAAGCGATAAATAAGGCGATGGATTCGGTGCGCGAAAATACCGCGTCCTGATCGGATTATGCAAACTGCACAAACTTCCGTCCCACGAGGGGCGGAAGTTTTCTCACGAATAAACACGAAAAGCCTTGAAAAAATCACAAAATAAGTGTAAAATATATTCTGAAAGATTTTTTCTTAAAAAGGGAGATAATATCATGACACTCAAACTCAGTGATAAATATATAAAGGGCTTCCTCTCCGACGAGGACCTCACCGGCATCGAACCCGCCGTAAAGACCGCTATGGCGGAGATCAAGGCTAAAAACGGTCTTGGCAGCGATTTCCTCGGCTGGGTCGACCTTCCTGTCGACTACGACAAGGAAGAGTTCGCGCGCATCAAGGCGGCGGCTGAAAAGATAAAGAAGACCTGCGACATTCTCGTCGTCATCGGCATCGGCGGCTCCTACCTCGGCGCACGCGCCGCTATCGAGTTCGTCAAGAGCCCGAACTACAACGCGCTGAAGAAGGACACCCCCGAGATCTGGTTCGCCGGAAACAACATCTGCTCCTCCGCGCTTTCTGAGCTCCTTCAGGTCTGCGAGGGAAAGGATATCTGCGTCAACGTCATCTCGAAGTCCGGCACTACCACCGAGCCGGCTGTCGCTTTCCGCATCTTCCGTGAGCTCCTCGAGAAGAAGTATGGCGAGGAGGGCGCGCGCGAGCGCATCTTCGTCACCACCGACAAGGCTAAGGGAACTCTCAAGAAGTTCGCTACCGACAAGGGCTACGAGACCTTCGTCGTTCCGGACGACGTCGGAGGACGCTATTCGGTTCTCACCGCTGTCGGTCTGCTTCCGATCGCCGCTTCCGGCTGCGATATCGACGCCATGATGAAGGGCGCCGCTGACGCGCGTGCCGCTTACGGCTCCGACAACATGAACGAGAACGACGCCGCAAAGTACGCCGCTCTCAGAAACCTTATGTACAGAAAGGGCAAGACCACCGAGATCCTCGTTTCCTACGAGCACGCTATGCTCATGATGAACGAGTGGTGGAAGCAGCTCTACGGCGAGTCCGAGGGCAAGAACAACATGGGCATCTATCCGTCCAGCGTCGTCTTCTCAACTGACCTCCATTCGCTCGGTCAGTATATCCAGCAGGGCAGACGCAACCTCTTCGAGACTGTCGTCGATATTGCGAAGTCGAACGACACCGTCGTCATCCCGGACGATCCGCACAACATCGACGGTCTGAACTTCCTCTCCGGACACGAGCTCCACTCGGTCAATCAGGCTGCTATGAAGGCAACCCTTCTCGCGCACGTCGACGGCGGCGTTCCGAACATCGTCCTTGAGCTCGCGGACAGAAGCGAGTACTCGTTCGGTTATATGGTATACTTCTTCGAGCTCGCCTGCGCGATCTCCGGGTATATTCTCGGCGTCAACCCGTTCAACCAGCCCGGCGTCGAGGCGTACAAGAAGAATATGTACGCGCTCCTCGGCAAGCCCGGCTATGAGTCCGAGAAGGCGGCTCTCGAGGCACGGATGAACTGATCCGCCGATCGGCGGATTTGCGCGGAAACCGCGGAAACGCTGAATCTTCATAAATGATTCAGCGTTCCGTCACTTAGCACTGTTTTTGACGGCGGATTTGTACAATGTGTAAAAACTTTGCTTCCCACGCGAATTTGTTCAGAAATGTACTTGAAATTTTCACGGTTTTAGTGTAAAATATAAATAGGACAAACCACAACCAACATTACAGGAGGTTCATTATGGTAAAGTTAATAATAGGCATCAAGGGCACCGGCAAGACAAAGCAGCTCATCGAGCTCGTCAACGCCGCTTCCGAAAAGAGCGCCGGTTCGGTCGTCTGCATCGAGAAGGGCACGAAGCTCACCTATGACATAAAGCACACCGCGCGTCTGATCGACACCGATCAGTACGCTATCTGCGACGCTCAGTCGCTCTTCGGCTTCATCGCCGGAATCATCGCGTCGAATCACGACGTGACCGATCTTTACATCGACTCCGCGCTCAAGATCTGCGACAACGATCTCGCGGCTTTCGACAAGCTCCTCGGAGAGGTTGACGAGCTCTGCAACAAGTACGAGCTCAACTGCACGATGACCGTCTCGCTTCCTGTCGAGAAGGCAACCGACGCAATCAAGAGATATCTCTGATAACGTCATAAAAATTCGTCGTCGCGCCGGGATTTTTCCCGGCGCGGTGATTGATTTCGTGAGATGCGGTTTTTATTCATATGAATGATATATACATTCCCGAGGTGCGCGGGCACCTCAAGAAAAACATAATCGGTTTACCCGAGGCTATCGGGAAGGCGAGCGGTATCCGTATAAACGGGCGGATTCTGCGCTCGTTCATATTCACGACGGATGTCGCGACTATACGCAATAACAACGCGGACGCCATAATCGCGGTGTATCCTTTCGTGCCGCAGCCTATAATCACACAGGCGATCGTTTCGGTGGCGGACGTCCCCGTGTTCTGCGGGATCGGTTCCTCGTCCGGGGCGGGCGGCATAAAGCGCGTCGTCAACCTCGCGAAGCACGCGGAGTATCAGGGCGCGCAGGGCGTCGTCGTCAGCGCGAACATCTCGAACGAGGCGGTCGCGGAGATAAGCGCCGCTATCGATATACCGGTCATCATGACCGTCATCTCGGCGAACACCGATTTCAAGGCGAGACTCGAGGCGGGCGTGTCGATACTCAACGTTTCGGGCTCCATCGAGACGCCGGATATCATTTGCAGTATCCGCGCGGAATATCCGTATGTGCCGATAATCGCGACCGGCGGACCGAACGACAAGACAATATCCGAGACCATCGCGGCGGGCGCTAACGCCATTACTTACACGCCGCCGACGTCCGGATACCTTTTCGCGGAGAAGGCGAGCCGCTCGAGACAGCTCGAGATAAAGGGCTGAGTTCTTCCGTTTTACGGGTGAGTATTTATGATGAAGATCTGCGCGCTCGGGGATTCCGTTCTGAAGGGCGTCGTGCCTGAGAACGGGCGGTACCGGGTGCTTGACGGGCGCTTTTCGGATCTCTGCGCCGCGGAGCTCGGAATTTCCGTCGAGAACAACGGACGGTTTGGAAGCACTGTTTCCGGCGGTGAGCGGATGCTCGACCGGATTATATCCCGCGGAGGGCTCGGGGACTATGATTACACGCTTCTCGAGTTCGGCGGGAACGACTGCGACTATAACTGGAAAGCCATAGCTGCGGCGCCGGATGACACGCATCTTACGAACACACCGCTTCCGGAGTTCCGGGAGATATACGCCGGGCTTATCGATAAGGTGCGCGCGGAGGGCTCGAAGCCGGTTATGCTGTCGCTCGTGCCGATAGTGTCCGAGAGATATTTTGAGACTTTTTCCGCCGGGATGAACGAGAGCGGGAAAGACAATATCCTGCGCTGGCTCGCGGGGAATATTGAGTTCATACATGACTGGCACGAGAGGTACAACCTCGAGGTGTTCGCCCTTGCGAGGGAGCACGGGGTGCCGATCGTTGACATCACTTCGCCTTTCCTTGCCGACAGGCGGAGGGAGGCGCTGATGTCGTGTGACGGGATACATCCGTCGCGCGAGGGGCACAGACTTATAGCCGACGAGATCAAGCGGCATATCCTGAGACGGTTCGACTCGGTCGAGAGATGGCTCGGGACGGCCGTATAGACGGTATGATCCGGTCTCTGGTCCGGCAAAATAATAACAATCTGGAGAATCACATGATAAAATTCAGGAAAACCGCCGTGCTGCTCGGGCTCGTGTGCGTTGCCGCCGCGCTTTTCTGCGGCTGCCGGAACGACAAGAGGATATCCGAGGGATACGGGGCGGTGACCGCGGGCTGTGAGTCCGCGTCGGCTCGTGAGTCCGGCGAGATAATGATATATGAGACAATCAAGCCGGAGAAGGAGATCGGTGACAAGGTCCTCCTCAAAACTACCGAGACCTATATAAAGTACGTCAAAACCGACGCGCTCGAGTATGATTTCACCGAGAGCACAAAGTCGCTGACAAGCGGCGATGTCGATCTCTTTGAGGCGACCCGTGAGAACGGATCGCTTACGATATCCCGCAACGGCAAGGCCGTCGACGCGAGCGAGGAGCCGGATATCTTCGCGAACCTGAAGGTCGATTATGCCGAGAGCGATATTGACAGCGTCGATAAGATCGAGGCGAACGACGGAGTCACCGTCTGGGCGGTCAAGATGAACGACGCGTACGCCGCGAAGTTCGACAAGACAGAGGACGGCATGACATACGGCTGCGAGAAGGTCGCGTACAACTACTACATTGGAACCGACGGAATGGCGTCGACGGTGGTCTGCGAGTACACCTACAAGCTGACCGCGGACGGAGAGTCCCAGACGCTCGTCCATTTCATACAGACGACTGTGGAATAATTTTTCTGGCGTCCCGGAGTGATTCCGGGGCGCTTTTGTCGTTTTTTCGGAATGTAAAGTTTAATAGAAAAAGTGTTGTTGAAACTGTTAAAGCTGTCGGCGGTACTTGACAAATAAAATCCGGTGTGATATAATATATATGATGACGGCGGGGTGGTCCCGCGATCGTCACGGCGCTTTTCGGGGCGCCGGTGGGTGTCCGTCGATATGTACCGGCACGGGAGCCGCGATAGAGGTTTCGCGGCGGACCGCGGCATTGCTTCCGGTGAAACGGAGGCGAGAACGGAGCGTCCGGCGACGTTCCGAGACAATTCAATACAGACCGGCTCGTATCGGATTTATCTATGGAAAGGTATGGCACGGTGTATGAAAACAAAAGTACCGCATAATGTTCTGACCATTTCGGAAATGACGAAACGACCCAACAAGATCCGCGCGGAGGTCATTGATATCGATAATATCGTGCTCGATGACGAGCTGATAAAAAAGCTGCGCGCGAGCAAGAGTATGTTCAATAAATCTACATACGTGCAGATACTCTGCGGAGGTATCCGCTACAACGTCGAGGGCGTGGACCGCCTGAAGAACGGAAAGTACAGGATAACTCTCATATCCCCCGAATTCTACGCGACCCTTACCGGCGCGCCGGGCGAGAATGTGAATCTCGTCAAGCTCGCCGCTATATCATAATACTTACAGTATCGGAAAAGACCGCGCCGCAACGAAAAGCGGTGCGGTTTTTTTAAGGATACACTGAATAATTCGGGTTTTAACAGAAAAAAGTCCCCGGATTTATGGGCTTTTTTCTGCGAAAACAACCTTAAATCAGTGTTTCCTGGAAAGGAAAGAACCCGCGATGGATGAAAATCTGAAGAGCACAGATACGGGCAATATTCTGCCCGAACCGCCGCGCCCTGACGCTGAGACGGGTGCGATGAACGACGCGCAGGCGGCGGTGGACACGCAGGCAGCGATGCCTCCGGCGGAAACACAGCCCGCCGACACGATGACCGCTCAGGTCCTCGGCGCGCGTCCGGCGCTTCTGGCGCTTTCGCACGTCAATAAGAATTACGGCTCGAAAAAGGTTCTCGACGACCTGAGCTTCACGATAGGGCGCGGAGGCGTCATCGGTCTGCTCGGTCCGAACGGGAGCGGAAAGACCACGACGATCAAGCTGATCGCCGGACTGCTCGTCCCGAACTCCGGCGAGATACTTATAAACGGCATGGCTCCGTCGCCCGCTACCGCCGCGATGATATCCTATCTCCCGGAGCGCAATTTCCTGCCGCTCGGGGAAAAGGTGTCGTATCTTATCGACTACTTCGCCGATTTTTACCGCGATTTCGACCGCAGGAAGGCGTACGAGATGCTAGGTCGTCTTGGCGTCAGCGAGAAGGAACGCCTGAAGAACCTCTCGAAGGGCACGCGCGAAAAGGTTCAGCTGATTCTCGTGATGAGCCGCCGCGCGGAGCTGTATATTCTGGACGAGCCGCTCGGAGGTGTTGATCCGGCGGCTAGAGACTATATTCTCGACACGATACTTTCGAATTACAGCGAGAACGGGTCGATACTCATCTCGACGCATCTCATTTCGGACGTTGAGAGGGTGCTCGACGACGTCATCTTCATGGCGGACGGCAGGGCGGCGTTCTGCGCGTCGGTGAGGTCGATACACGAAAAGCACGGGAAGACTGTCGACGAGCTCTTCAGGGAGGTCTACAAATGTTAGGAAAACTTCTGAAACACGAATTCCACGCGACGGCGGGTCAGTTCGGGCTTGTCGCCATCGGGCTTGTCGGCTTCGCGGCTCTGTCGAGACTGTTCCTGCTGCTCGGGAACGTCGCGGATTTCTTCACGGTTCCGTACGGGCTCGCGACGTTCGCTTATTTTGTCATGCTGATCGCGGCGCTGATACTCGTTTCGGTCATCATCATCCGCAGGTTCTATATGAACACATACGGCGACGAGGGGTATCTCACGCTGACACTGCCGGTGAAGAGACGCACGATCATTTTCTCGAAGCTGATCGTCTCGTCGGTCTGGCTGCTCTCCTGCTACGTCGTCATGACGGCGTCGCTCGCGATCGCTTTCTGGTCCGCTGAGGTGTTCGACTGGATGTCTGAGTTCTTCATGTATTTCCCGATGGTTGCGGACAGGTTTGTCTCGATGATGGGCGTTTCGGTTCCGGCGCTCACGGTAGTGTGCGTTGTCATCATGCTCATCAGCGTCGTGATGACGCCGCTCAGCTATTTCGCTGCGGTGTCGTTCGGACAGCTCTTCACGAAGCACAGGTTCATCGGTTCGGTGCTCGGATACCTGCTTATCGGCGCGGCGAGACAGATCCTCATGACGATCTACAGCTTCACGACGGTGAATATCTTCTCGGACGCCATGAACGCGCTGTCCTATGGCAGGTCGCTCACCGGGATGCAGACCTTCGGGCTCGGCGTCAGCGCGGTCGTGTATCTGCTGCTTGACGCGCTCATCTGTGTGCTGCTCTTTATGATGACGAATGTTATCATGAAGCGCGCGGTTAATCTCCAATAATAAATTAAACGCTGTATCGGTGATACGGCGTTTTTTTCACGTGAATATCTTTTTTGCGGAAAAATGTGTATAAACAGTCCCGAAACGGCAACAATAATGTCTGCAAGGCGCAACATTTAGTCAAGAAAGGCTGGTCTTATACATGGAAAACCAAACAAAGAAGAATTCAGTGAACACGGTGATATACCTTCTGCTCGCGGCAATGCTCGCCGCCGTCGTATTCGTGTCGGTCTGGACCGTGGCGTCGAAGAAATCAAGACGCGAGGCGCCGGACACGACCGACTCGGTCTCCGAGGTCTCGCCGGACGACCCGAGAATACCCGTGACGTCCGCGTCCGACATTCCGGAGGACGAGACCGGGATCGACGCGTCGGCGTCAACCGACGGCACACCCGACGACACAGCGGTGAGCGCCGACACTGCGGCGAGCGCCGACCCCGACTCCGCCGTGAACCCGGAAGATGATCAGGCGGCGGCAGTCACCGATAACGGAGCCGACGTAGGAAAGCGCGTCTTCGCTCTCCCGGTCGACGGAATCCCCGGAAAGGCGTTTGAGACGGACATTCCCGTCTACTCGATCACAATGAACGACTACCGCGCGCACACCGGAGTCGATATCTCGGCGTCGGTCGGGACGAAGGTTCTCGCGTCGTCGAGCGGGCATATCGCGAGAATCTGGAGCGACCCGATGATTTTTTTTTTTTTTAATTTGTAGGAGTGCTACGTGATCGACACGACCGACCAGAACCGCGCCGAGGACATCGCCGAGGGCATCGAGGTCGGCGGGACGGTTGAGATGGGACAGGTGATCGGTTATGTCGGCGACAGCGCCCTCGTCGAGATTGCCGAGGAGCCGCATGTGCACCTCGAGATGAAGATAAACGGTGACTATGTCGACCCGCTCGACTATGTAACGGTCTCCGGCGATCTTGAGATTTATTATAACGACTGACATTTCACAAGGTCAGGACTGCCCGCGGGTATGTCCTGACCTTGTGTCATACGTATCAGTTGCCGGCGACCGCTTTTACGATCTGGTCGGCGTTGTGCTCCGGCGAGCCTGTGCAGTCTATCGTCACGTCCGCGTACTTTTCGTATAGCGGCAGACGCTCGTTGTAGGTGTCGCGGAGGGTCATTCCGGGCTTCATCGCCACTCCTCTTGTCGCGAGGTTCCGGATACGGCTTTCGATCTCCTCGAACGGCAGGCGCATATATACGACTGTTCCGAGAGACTTCAGGTGAGCCATAGCCGCCTCGTAGTAGACGGCGCTGCCTCCGGTCGCGATGACGGTGTTTGACGCCTCGACGCTCTTCAGAGCCTCTTCCTCGGCCCTGTAGAAGCCGTCGAGCCCGGACTCGGAGAGTATCTGCCAGAGAAGCCTGCCCTCACGGCGCTGGAGCACGAGGTCGGTGTCCATGAATGAGTATCCGAGCTTCTTCGCCGCGAGAACTCCGACGGAGCTCTTCCCGCAGCCTGCCATTCCTGTCAGGATTATATTGTTCACTGTGAATCTCCTTTTTTAATGAAACGCTGATTCAAGGTTGTTTTCTCAGAAAAAAGTTCATAAATCCAAGTCATTTTTCCGAGAAAAACCGATTTGTTCAGTGTGTCCCAAATAAATATTTTGCTTATCGCCGGAATATCCGCTTGCCATTCCGCGCCGGATGTGGTATAATAATAACATAGAAATCTGACAGTACGAAAGGACGCTCAGAATGGAAAATACCAGAAATAAATACGCGAAATATCTTTTTGACGCGGCGGCGGTCATCGCGGGCGCCGTGCTTTTTTCGGCGTCGATGAATATGTTCCTTCTCCCGGCGGGGATCGTCGTCGGCGGTATGACCGGTATCGCGACGATAATCAATATGTTCTTCGGCGTTCCGGTCGGCGTCATGATCATCATTCTCAATATCCCGCTGATACTGCTCAACACGAGATATTTCGGGAAAAAGTTCTTCGTGAGGACGATGGTCGGAATTGCCGCGACCTCGGTTGCCACCGACTTCATCACCGTGTTTCCGGTCACGGTCACAGATCCGCTGCTCTGCTCACTTCTCGGCGGCGTCACTATGGGCGTCTCGCTCGGGATACTGCTCGCGCGCGGGTACACGACCGGCGGCACCGATCTTGTCGCCTGCCTGCTCAAGAGAAAGTTCAGAAAGCTCCCGACCGGGACGCTCATAATGGCGTCCGATCTCGTCATCGTCGGCGTTTCGGCGATACTGCTCCGCAGCTTCGACGGGCTCCTCTATTCGGTCATCTCGATCTTCACGATGGGAAAGCTGACCGACCTGATGCTAGACGGCTCACAGCACGCGGAGCTCGCGCTCATAATTTCAAAGAAGCCGGAGGAGACGGCGAAACGCATCGCAGAAAAGCTCGACCGCGGCGCGACACTGCTCGACGGCAAGGGCAGCTACACAGGCGAGGAAAAGCGCGTCGTAATGTCGGTCGTCGGACGCCGGGAGCTGTTTCTTCTCAAGGAGGTCGTCTCCGAGGTCGACCCGGACGCCTTCGTCATCGTTTGCCAGGCGGCGGAGGTGCTCGGCGAGGGCTTCTCGGACAAACGCCGCGAGGACGGCATGCTGTTCTGACGCCATATTAATATTATATCTCAAAAAAACGTCCGGGTCAAGTCCTTACGACGGTTTTTATATTATTAAAATTAACAAAATATGCTTGCATATCCGCTATATCTGCGGTATAATATTTCAGGAATACTTTTGGAGATTCCATGATTTCATGAAAGGATGGCTTTCATCAATGAATGATTTTATAAAGAATATAATATCGCGCGCGAGCGTCAAGAAATACAAGCCTGACGCCGTTCCAGGCGAATATATCGATGAGATCATCGAGGCGGGGCTGTGGGCTCCGTCCGGGATGAACCGGCAGTCGCCGATCATCGTCGCCGTCACCGACAAGGAGACGCGCGACAGGCTCTCCGCCGCGAACGCCGCCGTGATGGGGATGAACGGCGACCCGTTCTACGGCGCTCCGGTTGTTCTCGTGGTGCTTGCCGATAAATCCTGCCCGACGCATGTTTACGACGGGTCGCTCGCGATGGAGAATATGCTCCTCGCCGCGCACAGCCTCGGGCTCGGCGGATGCTGGATACACCGCGCGAAGGAAGTCTTCGATAAGCCCGAGTGGAAGAAGTGGCTCTCCGACATCGGCGTCAAGGGCGACTATGAGGGCATCGGCAACTGCATTGTCGGCTATCCGGACGGCGAGCCGAAGCCGAGAAGCACGAGAAACGACGGCAGAGTCTTCAAAGTCTGAACCGTCGGACATTCCGACTTACTGGGGGTGACGATATTTGACCGACAAAAGAGCTCCGCACAGCGGGCTCGGCGACAATTACTGGGAACGACTGGATAACGCGGCGAAGATCGTCCCCGCTGTCTCCGATTCGAGGGGCAGCAACGTCTTCCGCGTAAGCGCGGTGCTGATAGACGAGGTCGACCCGGAGCTGCTCGAAAAGGCGCTCGCACGGGCGCTGAAGCTTGTTCCGGCGTTCGCCGTGAAGCTGCACCGCGGGCTGTTCTGGTACTATTTCGACGCTAACCGCGAGACTCCGCCGGTGAGGGAGGAGCACGCCTATCCGTGCTCGCCGATATGGAGAGCCGGACGCGAGCGCGGGTTTCTGTTCAGACTGACTTATTACCACAAGCGCGTGAACCTCGAGGTGTTCCACGCGCTGTCAGACGGCATGGGGACCGCGAGATTTCTTCAGATAATCCTCATGTGCTATTTCAGCATCCTCGACGGCAGCGCGCTTCCGCAGGAGTATATAAGAGAATACTGCGACCGTGTGGCGAGGGATTCGGACGAGGACAGCTTCGCGAGAAATTCGGGTATGTCCGGCGCTCCAGACCGGAAAAAGAAGGAGCGGGAGCCGGAGGCGTTCCATATTCAGGGCTTCAAGTACGACGACACGAGGCTCGGGGTTCTGACCGCGAGCCTTCCGACCGACAAAATGCTCGCGCTCGCGCACGAAAAGGACGCCACCATGTCCGAGTATATGTGCGCGCTGCTGATCTGGTCGATAATGAACACGTCATACAGGCGCTCGATGCTGAACCGACCGGTCGTCGTCAGTCTTCCGGTCAATCTCAGGAATATGTTCGGTTCGACGACTATGCGGAATTTCTTCGGGCACGTGAGCATCGGCGTGAGACCTCGGCGCGGGATGACCTTTGACGAGGTGCTCTCAGAGGTGAAGGAGCGGTTCGATTCCTGTCTGACGAGGGAGTATTTCGAGCGGCAGATAGACGCGAACGTCGGGATCGAGAAGATCGGTCCGGTGAAGTTCGTTCCGGTCTGGATAAAGGATCTTGTTATGCGGATTCTGTTCGCGCAGGCGGAAAAACGGTATACGATAACTTTCTCGAATCTCGGGAGGATGTCGTTCCCGGAGCCTGCCGGGGAGAGGATACGGCGGTTCGAGATGCTGCTCGGCGGCTCGAGGACTCACCCGAAGAAGGCGACGCTCTGCTCGTATAAGAACGAGATGGCGCTGACCTTTACTTCTACTGTCGACGATAATTCGCTTGAGCGGTTCCTGATACGTCAGCTTGTGTCCGAGGGGATAGAGGTGACGATAACCTCCAACGAGACGCCGGAGCCGGATACCGCGGAGGAGAAGTCGCGGGAGAAGGAGAAGCGGAAAGCGGATAAGGTTTCGCGTAAATCGGAGAAGAAGTCCGAAAAGTCGGAGCGGAAGTCCGAGAAGAAGGCGCGGAAGGCTGAGAGAAAAGCGGCGAAGAAAGCCGGAAAGGGGTCATGATATGCTGGTGTGTCGTAACTGCGGCGTGAGGCTTGAGAATGACCTTGAGTACTGTCCGCTGTGCGATATGGAGACTGAGGTGGTCGACGATGATTTTGAGGAGGATTATCCTTATGTGAGGACGGGGTTTTCGCGGAGGATGTTCGTGAAGATTGTGACTTTCCTTGCGGTTGTTGTGGCGGCGGTCAGTTTTCTCGTGAATCATCTGATAAAGACGGAGAGTCCATGGGCGTTCATTACGGCGGCGGCTATTGTTTATATATGGCTGAACCTGATGAATCTGGCGCGGGATACGCGGAATCCGGGGTCTGTTACGCTTTGTCAGCTGCTTACTGTGAGTGGGTTTTGTTTTATCATTGATTATCTGACGGGGTTCCGGCGGTGGTCGGTGAATTATGTGATACCGGGGCTTATAATGGCGGCGGCGGTGACGATTGTGCTGTGCATACTGATAAGGCCGGTGAAGTATCGGGCGTATACGCTTTATCAGCTTGTTATCGCGGTGCTCGGGGTGCTCGACGTGTTTTTGTGGATTGCCGGGTTTTCCGATATAGAGTGGCCTGTTGTCGCGGCTGCGGGTGTCTCTTGGCTGTGTTTTGCCGTGACAATAGTCTTTTCGAGCCGCAGTACTCGCAGTGAGCTGCGAAAGCGATTCCACATTTAGTTTTGGTATAGCGCACTTTCTTTTCCCTTTGTTTGTATGAAGTTTGAGAAGGGAAGAGGGGGGCGGGGGAGAGGGGGAACCCTTTTCAAAGGGTTCCCTCTCTCCCCCGCAAGCTAACAATTATATATTTACGAAAGGGTATGCGAAATGATTAAGATTGAAATGGAAGATGGCGGCGTTATAACGCTTCAGCTTTATCCGGCGGTGGCGCCGATTACTTGCGCTAACTTTGAGAAGCTGGTTAAGGAAGGGTTTTATGACGGGCTTATATTCCACCGGGTTATCAATGGGTTTATGATACAGGGCGGGGATCCTACCGGGACTGGTATGGGGGGCTCGCCGGAGACTATTAAGGGTGAGTTTAAGTCTAATGGGGTGACTAATAATCTTAGTCATACGCGCGGGACTATATCTATGGCGCGGACGCAGGTTAAGGACAGTGCTTCTTCGCAGTTCTTTATTTGCCATGAGGACGCTGCGTTCCTTGACGGGGATTACGCGGCGTTTGGAACGGTTGTTGACGGGATGGACGTTGTGGACAGGATTGCGGCTGTGGATACGGATATGCGTGATAAGCCGATTCATGACGTGGTGATGAAGAAGGTTACATTCGTCGAAGACAAATAAGAAAACAGGCTGTCGCACTGACGTGCGGCAGCCTTATGGTGATGTGTTACGCGTTCTTGAGTTCGGATTCGAGCCAGATCATTCCGTATTCGAAGGCTTCGTAGAGGCCGGTTTTGGAGCCGACTTTGACTACTTTGCCGTCGTCGGTGCTTTGGATTTGTATCAGGACCTGATCGGGAACCTCCTTATCGCCGGCCTTTTTGGTCGACATTATTCCGAGAACAAGGACATATTTATCTTTCATGTCGCCCCAGCAGATCTGCTGTCCGTCACGGACGAGCGGTTTGCCGCGGAACATCAGGTATTTTCCGTTTGAGTCACTCATTACTATTGTCTTCCTCCCATTCTGAATTCACTATATATATTTTAACATATTGGTAGTTCATCTTCTACATACAAATTGTAAATTATATTAAATGGACCGGTGAGCGGCTTGTGTGGGGGATGGATGGGACGTTTGTCTGCTGCGGGCTCTGACCGCGAAAGGAATTATTGTAATATGAAAATTAAGAGATTTTTAACTATCATGCTGTCGGCGGCGATGATGACGCTGGCGGTCGGCTGCGGCGAGGAGAAGGCGCCGGAGGAGCCGCCTGTGACGTTTGACGTTGATACCGTGACGGCTGAGACGACCGAGGAGGAGACGACCGAGCCGGAAACTACCGAGACTGAGACTGAGACCGAAACTGAGACTGAGACTGAGACCGAGCCGGAATCAACTGAGCCGGAGTTCATAAATCCCTTGACCGGGCTTGAGGCGGATAAGGATTTGGCGACCCGCAGACCGGCTGCTATAATGATAAATAATATTAAGATCGCGACGCCGCAGGAGGGCGTTTCCTGTGCCGACGTGATGTATGAGTGCATCGTCGAGGGATGGCAGACGAGGCTTATGATGCTGTCGATGGAGTATGAGGATCTGCCGGTCGTCGGGTCGGTGCGCTCTTCGCGTGAGTATTATCTCGATTTCGCGGCGAACCACGACGCGATTTATATCCACGCGGGCGGAAGCCAGACGGCTTACGCGCAGATAAAGTCGAGAAAGGTCGATCATCTCGACGGAGTCAACGGTCCGTCACCGAAGGGAACTTTCTACCGCGACGAGACAAGGTGGAAGAAGATGGGCATGGAGCACAGCCTCATGACCACAGGAGAGGGTATCGCGAGCGGTATCGAGGCGATAAAGTGCCGCACGACGCTGAAGGACGGTTTTGAGTCTCCGCTGAATTTCGTGGAGTACGGCACGACGCGGGTTCCGTCCACAGGCGACGCGACTTTCCTGAAGGTGAAGTTCTCCGGTCAGCATCAGCCGTATTTTGAGTACAACGAGGACGAGCACGTCTATTACCGCTGGCAGTTCCTCGGCGACAAGCATATGGACAACACGGCGAACAAGCAGCTGTCCTTCACGAACGTCATCGTGATGTATCTCCCGACCGTCAGCACAAAGGACGACTACAACCACATGGACGTGACGACGACCGGAAAGGGCGAGGGCTATTACCTCACCGAGGGAAAGTACGAGAAGATCACATGGCAGAAGGACGGCAAGGACATCCCGGTGAAGCTCTATAACGAGGCGGGCGAGGAGCTCACAATCAACCGCGGAAAGACCTTCTTCGAGATCTGCACGACCGCTATGAAGGACACAACCGAGATAAAATGAGATTCAATCCACAGGCAGTGGATTAATGTTACTCGTCGCGGGTTCTCAGGCGCTCGCGGACGACGAGACGCTTCATTGCCTTCGCGTTGAACGGGATCAGCGGGTAGAGGTAGTTCCTCTTCCCGTTGATCGTTTTCTGCGTCGCGGCGAGGACGAAGGTCAGGACGGCGCCGCAGATATATCCGGGAAGACCGAACAGCGCGGTCAGAAGGAGCATCATCATGCGCAGGAACTTGAACGCGTAGCCGAGCTCATAGCTCGACTGCGAGAAGTTCGTGACGCCGACGAAAGCCATATAGACGATGACCTCCGGGACGAACCAGCCGATCTGCACCGCGAAGTCGCCGAGAATCAGCCGAACGTGTTGTTCAGCGAGCTCGGAGTGTTCATCGACGCGAGCTTCAGCCCGTCGAGCGCGAGCTCCACGATGAACAGCTGCACGACGACCGGCAGATGCACCTCGCCCTCTATAAGGATGAAGCCGAGCCAGTCCGGAACCCATTCGGGATGCGTTATCAGCAGATACCACGTTGGCGTCACGAACAGCGTCAGCAGAAAGACGAGATATCTGAGGAGCCGCAGATACGAGCCGGTCAGCGGCGGGAAATAGTAGTCGTCCGTCTCCTGCATGAAGTCGAATATGCAGGTCGGAAGTATCATCGCCTCCGGCGAGGTGTCGCAGAGGATAATCACGCTTCCCTCGAGTATCTGCGCGGCGGCGGTGTCGGGACGCTCTGTGTAGCGGAATTTCGGGAAAGGATTGTACCAGCGGCGCTTTATCAGGCACTCGGCGAGACTCTCCTGTCCGAGGGTCAGGGCGTCGACGTCGATCGAGCTTATCTTTTCGCGGAGCATCGCGACGTATTCCTCGTCGGCGACGCCGTCAATGTAGGAAAGGACGATATCCGACTCCGAGAGTCGACCGACCGTCAGCTTTTCAAATGTCAGCCGCGGGTCGCGTATCCGGCGGCGGATGAGGGTCGAGTTGCGCTTTATCGTCTCGACGAAGCTGTCGTGCGCGCCGCGGAGGACGCGGTCGTTCTCGGACTGCTCGATTCCGCGCGTCGGGTAGCTCCGCACGTCGAGGATTATTCCGGCGGCGCCGAAATCCTCGAAGAGCATTCCCGCCGTGCCGGACATTATCTGATACGCGAATTTTCCGGCGTCCGTCTCTGCCGAGACCTCGGTATACGGAATATATTTCGCCGCGAATTCCTTCACGCGCTCAGCGGTCAGGCGCGGGGCTGACGGCGTTTTGTCTGCCGCCAGCTTTTCGAGTCCCGCGAGAAATATGAACAGCCGTTCGAGGTTCTCGCTGTCGACGAAGCTGTCGATATAGTAGAACCTCGCGCGGCGGGAAGCCACCTTCTGTTCACGGCTTATGAAATCGTAGTTCTTTCCGATGCCGAACAGTTTGTCGAACTTCCGGACGTTTTCGTCGTAATTCTCAGAAAATGTGAGAGACAATTTTCGCACCGCCGATCTAAGGAAACACTGATTTGAGGTTGTTTTCGCAGAAAAAGTCCATAAATCTGTGGACTTTTTCTGCGAAACCCCGATTTATTCAGTGTATCCTTAAGAGTTTCCGCTTTCGCGGTCTTTGTATATTATCGGTGGCGCATGGGGATTTTATTCACAGTCCGAGGTAATTAAGTATACCGTTGTAAATTCCGATCGCGAACACGCTCGGGTCCTCGCTCATAAGTCTGGCGTCCTCCGGGTTTGTTATGAAGCCCATCTCGATGAGCGTCGACGGCATTTTCGTCCGCCGCAATACATAGAGCGACGGGCGCGCGAAGGTGCCGCGGTCTCTGAGACCCGTTATGCGCGAGATGCCGGCGACGATGCTCTCGCCGAGAGCGAAGCCCCGAGAGTTCGATGAGAACGCGTATGCTTCGGTGCCGCTCGCGGATTGGTCGGTCGACGCGTTTGTGTGAAGGCTTATGAAGTAGTCGGCGCCCCAGTCGTTCGCGGCTCTGACCCGCTCGGCGAGGCTCGACGCGTTGCTCGTTCCGAGTTGTTCGGTCGGGGTGTTTCTCGACAGGCGGACCTCGAAGTTCCCGTTGTCGCGGAGGAGCGACGCGAGACGGAGACCTGTGTCGTAGGTTATGTCCTGTTCACGGAGACCGTTGCCTTCGGCTCCGGCGTTCGGGTTCTGCGGGTTGTGACCCTGATCTATGAAAATCTTTATTGCCATGTTTACCTCCGGCAGATCGTTTTTTAGTATTGTATTCGCTGGGGCGTTTGTTTATTACAGGAAGGGCTAATGCTTTGAATGAGATGAAAAGAATACTCAGCGCGGTTCGCCGCGCTGTCGACGATTACGGGATGATTGAAGACGGGGACAGGATCGCGGTCGGTGTGTCCGCGGGAAAGGATTCGCTGACGCTGGTCGCGGCGCTGGCGGCGCTCAGGCGGTTTTATCCGAAGAGGTTTGAGCTTGGCGCGGTGACTGTCGATATGGGCTTTGAGCCGCCGTGTGATTTTTCGGCGGTCAGGGAGTTCTGCAAGGGGCTTGATGTGCCGTATCATGTTGTTCCGACTGAGATCGCGAAGATTGTGTTCGACGTCAGGAAAGAGAAGAATCCGTGCGGGCTGTGCGCGAAGATGCGGCGCGGGGCTTTGCATGATGAGTGTGTGCGGCTCGGGTACGGGAAGCTGGCGCTCGGGCATCATTTTGATGATGTGGTCGATACGTTCATGCTGAATTTGTTTTATGAGGGGCGGCTCGGGTCGTTTTCTCCGGTGACTTTTTATGAGGATAAGGGGCTTGTTATGATTCGTCCTTTGATTTACGCTCCGGAGAAGGATATAAAGTATTATGTGAGGCATAATCCGCTGCCGGTGGTGAAGTCGCCGTGTCCGGCGGATAAGCATACTGAGCGGGAGTCGATGAAGCGGCTGCTGTCGGAGCTTGAGCGGAATAATAAGGGGCTGAGGCATCGTATCTTTGGCGCGTTGCAGCGTTCGGGTATCGACGGGTATCATGAGGAGGGCGCGGTTATGGGTGAAAACGACGGAAAAGAGCGTTCCCGGCAGGAATAAATTAGTCGCGCGGTTATATTTTTTTTCGCCGTTTCTATTTATTTTTTTTTCGATTTGTGTTATAATATTATAATAAGGAATTTCTATGCCATCTTAAATAAGTTGGCTTCTGTATAAAGTTTGAAAAAAGGAGGGGGGCGGGGGGGGAAAAAAAATTTTAAAAATTTTTTTACACCCCCCCAAACAAAAAAATAACACTATTTGGGGGGTTGTTTGTTAAACAGGAAA
>ENA-ORIC01001459-ORIC01001459.1-human-gut-metagenome-genome-assembly--contig:-NODE-1459-length-22636-cov-3.905891_pt1 | contig 22636 bp, 20 predicted proteins | sample MGYA00243023_ERZ508732 | MGnify/ENA primary metagenome ERZ508732 (study PRJEB26277, sample SAMN04329767) | human gut metagenome | biome: human-associated habitat | host: Homo sapiens | place: USA...
TCATCCCGGTTGATGATCACCACTACTTTGTCTTTCTCATCAAAACGTCCATAACAGATCAGGTTATACCCGCCGTGCAGAAACATGATCGAACCGGTCTTTAACGCCTGGCATTCTTTATGCAGACTGATCAATACTTTATGATACTCGATCAAATCTTTATCTTCGTTTCCCCATGGATAAGCACGTCGGTTATCGGGATCCGTCCATCCACACAATCCGGCTTCATCACCATAATAAAGTGTCGGTGCTCCCGGCCAGGTCATCTGGATCATAACAGCCTGACGGAAAACAGCCTTGTCAATTCCCTGGTTTGCGGCTTCCGGTCCACGGGTATTGGTACGTCCGACCTGACTGTTTGTTCTGGTTAAGAAACGTGAATGATCATGGTTTGACAGTTCATTCATCGCTATCTGGAGAGACTGCGTATTAAAACGTGTCATAAAATGGCGCATGGAATTAAAAAACGCATCGGCATTTCCCTTCATATCACCACGGAATTCATCACTATGCTTCTCTACTCCGGTCAAAAACCATGTGATCGGCTCCATGAACGCATCATAGTTCATAACCGTATCCCATTGATCCCCGCTAAGCCAGTCTTTCGGATCTCCATAATGCTCTGCTAAAATAATCGCATTCGGATTTGCTTCTTTTACATTTCTGCGAAATTCCCTCCAAAAGAAATGATTATATTCAGCGGAATGTCCAAGATCTGCTGCCACATCAAGTCTCCAGCCATCTACATTATAAGGAGGAGACACCCATTTACGTGCAATATGCATTACATATTGGAATAACTCATCGGATTCTTCATAGTTAAGCTTTGGTAATGTATCATGTCCCCACCAGCCATCGTAATACGTGTTATATGGCCAGATTTCTTCCCAGAATTTAAAATACGAACGATATGGACTATCCTGCGATACAAATGCACCTTTTTCATATCCCGGTGCATCTTCATAAATGCATTCACGGTCAAGCCATTTATTAAACGAACCACAATGGTTAAATACACCGTCTAAGATTACCTTCATTCCTCTTTTATGTGCTTCTTCTACAAAATCAGCAAAAAATTGATTGCTTGCTTCAAGATTTTCTTTATCCGTAACACGGCAGATATAACGTGACGCATTTTTGTTCGGATGCTCAGGATCGCACATCAGATTTCCCTGTTCCGAACGCTTTAAAAGCTCTCCTTCATCTTTTACGATCTTACCAATATGCGGATCGATATAATCATAATCCTGAATATCATACTTATGATTGGATGGCGATACAAAAATCGGGTTGAAATAAATAACTTCTACACCAAGATCCTGTAAATAATCAAGTTTTTGCCAGACACCGGCAATATCTCCACCATAAAACTCTCTGACACCCATCTGTGCCGGATATTTGTTCCAGTCTTCTACTTTTTCCGTTCCCTCACCGATATAGAAATATTCATCGGTTTCTACATCATTAGAGGTATCTCCATTGAAAAAACGATCCACATAAATCTGGTAAAAAACAGCTCCTTTTGCCCATGAAGGAGTAGAAAATCCCGGCTTGATCCAAAAATGATACTGTGGATCAACATGATCTGCTACACCTGTTGCATTGTAATAACAGACTAACGGTCCGCAATGCACTTCAAAGTAATATTCTACTCTTTGTGTATCTAATTGCATTCCAGCTTCATAGTAATCAAACAATCTGTCATTTGATATCTTTTCCATTTTCTGACGGACATCATTTGTGATCAGAAAGACTTGATCAATATTTTCTCTGCCTGCCCGGAAACGGATCTTTACATAATCATTTTCTTTTGGCTCTGCCGGAATACGGTATCGCTCTGTTCCATCACTAAAAAGTGCCTGCGGATTAAAGATCATTGTCAGATTGTCAAGATATAACTGCGTTTTCATCGCTTTTGACATCTGGTACATATGCACATTTAAATCCATCTTTTTCCTCCATTCGGTTTGTCCTGTTATCTGCTTTATTCTTTTTCATTTCCATTGAAAGAATGCATAAGTGTCTGTGCTCTTTCTAAAAGCCGGTCTTTCCGATTATATGCCGGCTCATCAAGCACTTCCTCTAAAAGCTGCTTTAATAACGCTCCGATTGCCGGTCCGGGTCTGACTCCAAGCCTGATCAGATCTTTGCCGCTGATCTCTAAATCTTTTAATTCAAGCGCTGCTTTTGATCGGATTATCTTTTTCCAATATTCGATCGCCTGATAAATTGTATTCAGTTTTCCCTCAAAAGTAGACGGATTTTGAGATAAAATATCACTAAATTGCACCAAAAAAAGCATCGGCATATAGTCTCTTCCTATTTTGGCAACTGCTTTGCGAATTGACTTTTCTGTTGTGCCGTATTGATAATCATGCCAGCGGATCAGATGTCTGACGGCACTTACGGTTTCGTTATCAAAGGTCAACTTCTTTAATATGGTGCCTGACATTTTCTCACCATTTTCATGATGTCCATAAAAATGGCCGATCCCGTTTTCATCAATCGTCATCTTATCCGGTTTTCCTATATCATGAAACAGCATGGTAATGCAAAGAATAGAATGTTGCTTTGGTGTAAGCATTCCTGTCAGTTCTTTCGCATACACATAGACCTGATCGGGTATATCCGGCAGATTTTTCTTAGACTCATATCGTCCCCAAAGTGCATTCATCACCTCGACGCTTCGTATGGAATGTTCTCCGATCGTATAGATATGATGTGGATTTTTCTGATCGATCGCCATCATACGATCGATATCCGGCAGGATCACTTTTAGGATACCGGTATGATATGCTTCCCGGATTTGTCCTGCATCTTTTGATATCAACAGCGTTGTCAGTTCTACCCGGATCCGCTCCGCACTGATCTTTTGTAAATTCTTTGCACGCTCGCATATTGCCTGTCTGGTTGCTTCTTCTATCTGAAAGCCAAGCTGCCCCGAGAAACGTACAGCTCGTAACATTCGCAGTGCATCCTCGTCGAAACGTTCCCCTGCATCACCGACACATCGTATGATCTTACGTTCTAAATCCTGTATTCCTTCAAACTCATCCACCAGCCCTCTGCTATGATTATATGCCATGGCATTGATCGTAAAATCTCTTCGCTCCAGATCCAGATTTAATTTGGTTGTAAATTCTACATTCTTAGGATGACGACTGTCTTCATACTCTCCATCAATACGATAGGTTGTTACTTCATATCCGACATGGTCAATCATGACGGTTACCGTTCCATGCTCAATCCCTGTATCGATTGTCTTGCGAAAAAGCTTTTTGACTGTCTCCGGCTTTGCAGAAGTTGTAATATCCCAGTCCTGTGGATCACGTCCAAGAAGTGTATCCCGTACACAGCCACCAACTGCAAAACCTTCATAACCCGCTTTTTCCAAAGTGTCAATAATATATTCTACCGCCTTTGGAAGCTTTATATCCATGATCATCCTCATTTCTGCACATATTTTTCCGTTATCCTGCTTCGTGTTTTATGTGCGATAACACAAAATCCGTTATATTTTAGTATAACGGATTCTGAATAAGCTTGCAACTTTTTCCAAAAGCTGCAGTAAAGATTCTCAAACTGCCAGAGACAGGAAATATTTCCGTCTGTGCTTTATATGTTTGTTACAGAAAATGCTTTGCAGTCTTTCACTGCAGCTATGTATGTTTGCTGCATTTTATAACATTTGTATTACTGTGCATCAGAAATCGTAATCGTGATCTTTCCTGAAAACGCTTCAAGTCCTCCCATATCAAAATACAGATCTGCCTTTCCTGTCAAATCACAATCTGATAACGACTGCGTAAGTGTTTTAGAAAAATTCCATGATGTACTTTTCAAGACATCAGAATCTTCTATCGACTGATAATACTGATTTCCGCCAGAAGCTGTCTTTGCAAAACGACAGGTAACATTTCCGGTTGCACCTTGCATTGTCATGGTAATCTTTGGATTGGTATAATCTGACCAGTTTACATCCGAGATCATAAAAGTTCCGCCTTGGTTTGTAACAGAAAAATCAACATCACCTTCTGCTGTTACTGTAGAAGGCGTCCAGCCGGAATAACCGATACTTCCTGTGTATGTCAATGTAGTCGATTTAGAAGCCGGACGATATGTTTCGCTTTCTAATGCCTGCTGTTCAAACTTCTTATAGTTTGCTGCTTCGGTCGAATGTACTATGGTATTGCTGGCTCTTGAATAGATTTCATTGATATCCCAGAGCACAGGACACATACCATGGGTTAATGCATATTCACAGATTGTTGAAATAAAGACATCTCTTCCGTCTTTGCGATGTGTCGTACCATCCGAATTTTTTCCTGCAATAACACCGTACTCACCAATAATAACCGGTATCCCTTTATTAACATAATTGATACGCATCAGGTTTAATGTATCTTTCATTTCTGCAATGTCATCTTCTGTTCCCCATGAGTCTCTATAGCCCCATGAATTATCAGGATCATCTACCGTACAATAAGTTGCCGGAGAATAATAATGGACTGAGATCATCATATGACCGTCTATCGTATCTGTCGGCATGACATATCTTTCATCGCAAGTCTTTGCAATATCGGTATTATATCCTGCGATCAAAAGAAAACGACTTGCATTATTTCCACCGGTACCGCGCACGGTATCAACAAATGCCTGATTGATCGCCGTAACCTGTTTATAAAGGTCATCGGTATTGGTAAAATAACCGGAACCTGCATAGTCATCTGTTGAATTCAAACGCTCTCCTAACTCTTCATTTGCAGCTTCAAAGATAAGATGATCCGAATATTCATTGAAGCGCTTTGCAATCTGTGTCCACATTGCTTTGTATTTGACCATCGCCTGTGTACGCTCTGATTCGGTCTTTGAGCCAAAGCGTGCCCACCATCCGCCATCATAATGAATATTGACGATTGCATACATGCCTGCATTGAATGCATAATTCATAACCGTTTCTACACGGTTGAAATAATCTTCATTGATCGTATAAGTACCGTCATCTTTCATCAGGTTTGACCATGCTACCGGGATACGGATAGAATGAAAACCTGCTTTCTTCATACCTGTGATCATTTCCTGTGTTGTAACCGGTGCACCCCATGCTGTTTCATAATCTTCTACCGTACCGCCACCATTGAGCCAGCCTGCTACTGCATCTAATGTATTTCCAAGATTGATACCGATGCCCATATCATGTACGATATCATATGCATCTATATCAGAACGCATGACACCATCATCAATCGTAGCTATACCATTTGCAGACAGATGACTTCCCGGTGTTACTATCGGTGCTGTCGTTGGCTTTGTAGTACTTGGTTTTGTGCTAACACTTGCCGACGCTGCCGGTGTTGCACTTGGTTTTGTGCTAACACTTGCTGACGCTGACGGTGTTGCGCTTGGTTTTGTGCTAACACTTGCTGACGCTGACGGTGTTGCGCTTGGTTTTGTGCTAGCACTTGCTGATGCTGACGGTATTGCACTTGGTTTTGCACTGACACTTGCTGATACTGACGGTATTACATCTGATGTTGCACCAGGCTGCACCGGTTTCTCTGTTTTTAACGCATCAGGTGTCTTTGTTTCATTTGGAGTTATTGTCACAACATTGCCCGGTGCCGGTGTTACTACAATCTGATCTTCCTGCTTTGTTGTACTCTTTTTTGCTTTCACGGTAATCGTACAAGAAAGCTTCTTTGTCTTTTTTGTCTTACCTTTTTTGTAACGAACAGTAGCCGTAATCTTTGTCTTACCTGCTTTTTTTGCTTTTACGACACCTTTTTTTGTTACCGTAGCAACTTTTTTATTGCTGCTCTTCCATTTTGTCGAAAGAATCTTTGATCCTGCCGGTTTTTTCTTTACCTTTAAAGTTACTTTTCTACCTGCTGTCACAGTTTTCTTAGAAAAGTTTAACTTTGGTGCACTTGCTGCACTTCCGGTCGTAACATTACCTGTCAATACCGAAGTCAGAACCATTGCCATGCTGATTGCTATCGCAATCCATTTTTTTACTGATTTTTTTACTGATTTTTTGTAGTGATTCATTTTCTACCTTTGCCTTTCTAAATATTTTTTGGGGATATTGTTTGTTACACTATACTATAGTGTAACAAGTTTTTTGTTGCAAAACACTTGCGTGTTCTGCATTTCACGCACTTTTTTCGAAGTCTGATCACTACAAAAGGGGTTTCTCCCCATTTTTATACAGATATATCCATGTTATAGATCAACTTTATATAGCAATTCTTCGGCAATATCTTCTTCTGACTATTCAGGGTAGCAGAAAAAAAAGCCTCCGGATCCGTTTTGCATTCTGATCCGAAAGCTTTTGATTCTATTATTTTATTGCATACTGTCTGCTTACAGGTATTTCTTTAAGATATCTGCTTTGTCTGTCTTTTCCCATGGAAGGTTCAGTTCCAGACGTCCGAAATGACCATAAGCTGCTGTCTGCTTATAGATTGGGCGGCGAAGATCTAACATCTTGATGATTCCTGCCGGGCGGAGATCAAAGTTTTCACGGATGATCTCGACAAGCTTTTCATCCGAAAGCTTACCGGTGCCAAAAGTATCGACCATGACAGAAGTTGGCTGTGCAACACCGATTGCATAGGATAGCTGGATCTCACAGCGTTTTGCAAGTCCTGCTGCCACAATGTTCTTTGCGACATAACGTGCTGCATAAGCTGCACTGCGATCAACCTTTGTACAATCTTTGCCGGAAAATGCTCCACCACCGTGACGTGCATATCCACCATAGGTATCTACAATTATCTTACGTCCTGTCAGACCACTGTCACCATTTGGTCCGCCAATCACAAAACGACCGGTTGGATTGATATAGATTTTTGTCTTATCATCTACTAATTCTTTTGGAAGCACTTTGTCAATGACTTCTCTACGGATATCTTCATGAATCTGTTCCTGTGTTACATCCGCTGCATGCTGGGATGATATAACAACCGCATTGATATGAATTGGTTTTTCATTCTCATCATATTCTACTGTTACCTGACTCTTACCATCTGCACGGAGATAATCTAATGTACCGTTTTTACGAACTTCTGTCAGCTTCTTTGAAAGGTTATGAGCAAGTGCGATCGGATATGGCATAAACTCCTCGGTTTCATCTGTCGCATAACCAAACATCATACCCTGATCTCCTGCGCCGATTGCTTCCAATTCCTCGTCAGACATTTGATTTTCTTTGGCTTCTAATGCCTTATCAACACCCATTGCAATATCGGCTGACTGGCTGTCAAGTAAAATCTTCACTTCACAAGTATCACAATTAAATCCTTTTTCATCAGCATCGTAACCGATCTCACGGATCGTATCACGAACGATTTTTTCATAATCTACTTTTGCTTTTGTTGTGATCTCACCCATTACCATGACATAGTCTGTTGTAATGACGGTCTCACATGCCACACGACTCATTGGATCCTGTGCCATTAATGCATCCAAAATGGCATCGGAAATATTATCACAGATTTTATCCGGATGTCCTTCTGTTACTGATTCTGATGTAAATAATCTCTTATCCATCGGTATCCTCCTTTTTCTCTTTTCGTTTATTTACCTGTATCCTGGCGAAACTTTTATTCAACTTTTCCAAGAACAAAATGGGCAGCCCCACTTCAACTTTGCGTAACATTTTACGGCATAGGTTACTTATCATTTCCTATTCCGTAAAAAAACGTTCATCTTATGATCCCTAAGATGAACGCCTGAATTTTGTATATGCATCTTATTGATCGATTTCTCGCTGAGATTGGCACCTTCCTTTTTCAAGGGGTTGCCGTGGTTTCACTGAGCCTTCACTCTCCACCACTCTGAATAAGAGTTTCTTTTATGAACTTGTTACTGCTGTATCTCTACAGCACTTTTTATCATAGCATAATATTTTTCAATTGTCAACTTGTACCGCTATCATTCCATTCTGCGTATGAGCACACTTGTACCGCTATCATTCCATTCTGCGGAATCATTTCGTTGCTTTCTTGCAAACAATGCTATGCCTGTCTTATCTTTATTTACGGTTTGCCGGCTCTACATTAACATTTTTTCCCTTGATCTTTGCATGTTTCATCGCCTCGATCACTTCCGATGCATATTCTCTCGGTACTTCAACAAAAGTATAACTGTCAAACATATCGATTGCTCCGACTAATTTACCTTCCATACCGGATTCACCTGCGATCGCACCTAAAATATCACCGATGCGTACTCTTTGCTTCTTTCCGATATTGATAAACAGACGAACCATGCCCGGTTCTGCTCCGGTATCACCAAAATCATCCTGTCTAAGCTCCGGATTCTGGATCTCCCCAAGTTCCATCATCAAAAATGCTGCTGCCATTTCCAATGCCGAATACTCTTTATCATCCAGATGCTCCTCTAAAATATCCATCATCTCAGGAAGATTTCCATGATCAATATAGCTGCTCGCCTTTTCTAAAATCTTTTCTGCTTTGATCTCTGTAATATCATCTACAGACGGAATAGGCTGACGTTTGATCTTCGTCTTACAATAGCGCATGATATCTTTGAGTTTATATATTTCACGTCCCACTACCAAAGTAAAAGCACGTCCGCTTCTTCCGGCACGGCCGGTACGTCCGATACGATGCACATAATATTCATCATCCTGTGGCACATCATAATTAAATACGGCTTCGACATCATCCACATCAATACCACGTGCTGCTACATCGGTTGCCACAAGAATGTCGGTCTTTCCGTTTCGAAAACCATTCATAACCCTGTCACGCTGTGACTGTTTCATGTCTCCATGAAGCCCTTCCGCAAAATAGCCTCTGCCTTTGAGATCTTCTACTAACTCGTCTACTTTACGTTTTGTGTTACAAAACACAAGAGAAAGCTCCGGATCATACAGATCTAATAAACGTGATAGCACTTCATTCTTTTTGCGCGGATTTACCTCATAATAATACTGGTCGATCTTTGGTACGGTCAGTTCTTTTTTCACAACTTTTACGATCTCGGGCTCTGTCAGATATGTTTTTGCAATATCCATAATCGGTTTTGCCATGGTTGCCGAAAAAAGAAGCGTCTGATGTTTTGTCGGAATCTGCTGTAAAATGGTCTCAATGTCTTCACGAAATCCCATGTTTAACATTTCATCAGCTTCATCTAATACAATCGTTTCTAATTCGCCCAATTTTAAAGTATGACGACGGATATGATCGATCACTCGTCCCGGTGTTCCGATCACAACCTGTACACCGCCTTTTAAAGAACGGATCTGTTTAGAAATCTCCTGACCGCCATAAATAGGAAGCACTTTGACACCATGCATAAATTTGCTTAACTTACGAATCTCATTTGCAGACTGGATAGCAAGCTCTCTTGTCGGACAAAGAACGATTGTTTGCAATTTCTTCTTATGCGGATCGACTCTTTGTAATACAGGGATTCCAAATGCGGCCGTTTTACCGGTTCCGGTCTGTGCCTGACCGATCATGTCTTTTCCTTCCATTGCGATTGGAATCGACTTTGCCTGAATCGGACTTGCCTGTTCAAACCCCATCTCGGTAACTGCTCTCATAATCTTCGGATCTAAATTCAACTCTTCAAAATTCATATATTTCCTCATTTCTACTCTAACAACTTGTGACAATGCAACCCCTGACAATATCTGCTCGTCCGGTCTCGACCGGCCAATCTGCTTTTTCCCATGGAAAAACCGTTCCTGCCACATAGAAGGAACGGTTTTATCACTACGATCTGCTTTTGCTTTTATCCGATTTTCTGCGTATCTTTTAATTTATATCATATTTATGTCCGGAAGTAAAGACTTTTACTAAATTTGATAGTGTAAAGTATGAGCCATTTTTGACAGTGTAAAGACTTTAACTAAATTTGATAATGTAAATCGATCCTTTTCAAATACCATTGACCACGTTATAATTATTTTATATGCAGCATAGCATTATTACTATTCTTCATATTCGATTGAAAAATTATTATAACTGTTTTATTTGATGTTTCGATAAGAAAGGATGGCTATGACCATGGATCTATTATCTTCTTTAAATTTAGAAATGATGCGTTATTATCATAATGACCCAAAAAGGATACAGCATTTTACTAAAGTACATGCCTATGCAAAATATATCGGTACGCAGGAGGGACTAACCTCTGATACTCTTTTTACCTTAGAAGCTGCCGCTCTTGTACATGATATCGGAATCAAATCCGCCGAAGAAAAATACGGAAAATGTAATGGAAAACTACAGGAACTGGAAGGTCCCGCAATCGCGAGACAACTATTAGAACGCCTTAATTTTGATACCACTGTCATTGACCGTGTATGCTACCTTGTCGGTCATCACCACACATATACGGATGTTAACGGCATCGATTACCGCATTCTGCTAGAAGCAGATTATCTTGTCAATCAATATGAAGATAATCTTCCAAAAAGCTCTGCAAAGCAAGCACTTGGTCATATTTTTGAAACCGCCACAGGAAAGGAACTTTGCAAATTGATGTATTTATAAGTGTTGTCCGGTACACTCTTGATGAAAAATGTATACGAACAATCAGGATAGATCAAACTCAGCCGAAACGTTCTCTTTCCTCCATTCTCTTCCTTTTTCAATGCACATCTTTATTTTTTCACACGCTTTTTTATAAAGTGTTCTACTCTATATAACGTAATGATGTGTTAAAGTGATGCAGTTATTTACAACTTTTTAACTATAAATGCAAGCTAAGCATATATCTTAAAGCAATCACAACCGAGCTTTCCGCAAGGTTTCTCTGATGATACCAGCCTTACAAAAAGCCCGGAAACAAACCGCTTTTCAGCCCTTATTTATCTTTTCTTGACAGCAAACAGACTGTCTCCACATGATAGCTGTGTCCGAACATATCACACGGACGCACTTTTTTGAGTTCATAACCCCTGTCGCACAGGAAACGCAGATCTCTGGCGAGCGTTGCCGGATCACAGCTTACATATACAATTCGCTTTGGTTCCATAGCGATCACAGTTTCTAAAAGCTTTTCGTCACAGCCTTTGCGTGGCGGATCTAATGTTACAACATCCGCTTTCAGGCTTCCGTTGCTCTGCCGGTACTGCTTTGTAACAACATCTTCCGCTGCCCCCACGAAGAACTCTGCATTTTCAAAATGATTCAGTCGTGCATTCTCTTTCGCATCTTCAACCGCCTGTGGCACGATCTCAACACCGCAGACATGAGCTGCCTTTTGTGCCAGAAAAAGCGAGATCGTTCCGATTCCGCAATATAGATCCCATACCACTTCGCCACCTTTCAAATCGGCATATTCCAATGCTGTCTGATACAATCGTCTGGTCTGTACCGGATTGACCTGATAGAAAGAAAGCGGTGAAATACGGTATTTGATATCACCAATATAATCTTCAATATATTTTTCACCATAAAGCACCTGAATGTCTTGTCCGAGAATGACATTTGTCTTTTCTTCATTATAATTCAGGCAGATGCTTTTGATCGTAAGTGTTGTGTTTGTATCGCCTGCAATATTCGTGGCAGGAGCTGTAGTTGTATCGCCTGCAATATTCGTGGCAACAGTTGCGTTTACAGCAGTCTTGTTATTCCATGAACAATTTAGCAATCTGTCAACAAGTTCTTGGTCGTGTGGCATTTTCTTTCCATTGATCACAAGACAGATCATCACTTCTCCGGTCACAGCACCTACTCTGGTCAGGATATGGCGGACAAGCCCGGTATGTGTTCCTTCATTATACGCCGGGATTCCATAATCTTTCATAAATTGCAAGATGGTATCCACAATTTCTTTGTTACACGGATGTTGAATGTTACAATCCGTATTTGCAATGATCGAATGCGATCTTCCTGCATAAAAACCAGCCACCGGATTTCCCTCTTTATCTGTGCCGACAGGAAATTGTGCTTTATTACGATAATGATATGGTTCGTCCATCCGCAGGATCGGCTCTACCTCGATCGTAGAGCCTTCCAACGAAAATCCACCGATCCGCTCAAGGCAGTTTTTCACTTTCTGCTCTTTCCATTCTATCTGCTTTTCATAAGAACAATGCTGTAACTGGCAGCCACCGCATTGTCTTGCCACAGGGCATTTCGGTTCCACACGGGATGGAGATGCTTTCACAATCTTTAAAAGTCTGGCATATCCATAATTCTTCTTTGTCTTCATAACAACTACACGAACCCGGTCACCGATCACGGCATCCTTTACAAAGAGAGGATACCCTTTTACTTTTCCAATGCCCTCTCCTTCGGTTCCCATATCAATCATATCTACTTCCAACTCATCGTTTTTCTGACAGACAATGTCTTTACTCTTCCTATTCTTTTTTGCCATAACAACCTCCTTTCCATGATAATAAGTGCAAAGCCAGTGCTTTGCACTCCAAGAATTGCTAAAGCAATTCTTGGTAATATACCACTATTGCACGAACAGTTTCCTATTCCCTAAATAAGTGCAAAGCCAGTGCTTTGCACTCCAAGAATTGCTAAAGCAGTTCTTGTTAATATACCACTATTACACGAGCAATTTCCTATTCCCTAAATAAGTGCAAAGCCAGTGCTTTGCACTCCAAGAATTGCTAAAGCAGTTCTTGCTAATATACCACTATTGTACGAGCAGTTTCCTATTCCATTAAAAAGCACCCTGAATCGCTTTCAAGGTGCTTCCTGCGTTCTATTCTATTGCGTTATTTTCTTTTTTGTATGTACCCTGAGCTTTGTCTTACATTCGACTCTAATAAACGGTTATAGCCAAGCCATTCTGTTGTCGGCTCTGCTTTGTCATATACTTCGGTCATGGTCTCTAACTTTGCATCTGCATTATCGGCAAAATTCAAAGCCATTGCCTCTGCCATTGCAGGCTTCTTAGGTGATCCATATTCCAGTTCTCCATGATGTGCCAGAATACAATGTCTAAGTTCTCTTGCAAGCACTTCCGGGAAGCCCGGAATCTTTTCGGCTTCTCTGCCGATCAGCTCTGCACCAAGGAAAATATGTCCGAGTAACTGGCCTTCATCGGTATAGTCATTCGATGGAAAATCCGATAATTCCCAGATCTTTCCGATATCATGAAAAATAGCTGCCGTGATTAAAAGATCGCGATCAAGGATCGGATAATTCTTAGCAAAGAAATCACACATTCTCGTAACTGCAAGTGTATGCTGTAACAGCCCGCCTACAAATCCATGATGAACGGATTTTGCTGCCGAATGCTGCTTAAACTCCTTGATAAACTCTGCATCTTCTACAAAATATTTACAAGTAAGCTGTTTCAAATGCGGCTCCTGAATCGTGTTGATATATCCGACTAATTCCTGATACATTTCTTCACGGTCATATTTGGATGCAGGAATATATTCTGCCGGATCATATTCCCCTTCCTGCGCCTTACGGATCCGTGTCACATTGACCTGACGGCTTCCCTGAAAAGAGGTCACCGAACCATCTGTCATAATAAAATCCATTGCATCAAAATCCGCAATGCCGTTATTCAATTCCCAGACTTTTGCATCGATCACACCGGTTTTATCCTGTAGCAAAAGAGAATAATATGTCTTACCTGCTTTTGTCTTTAAAACCTGTTTTGATTTGCATAAATAAATACCAAAAAATTTATTTCCTTCTTTATATTCTTCTATATATGTCATATTCTTCCCGCTATGTGCGAAACTCCTTTCTGCTGCGCTTTCTTTTCGATCACACTTCTTAATTTCCGTCAAAAATTGCGCTTTCTTTTCGATCACACTCCTTACTTCCGGCAAGAAATGCTCTCTTCTGTTGCCATATGAAAACCACTCTCCCAATTATTTTCATACTATTTTATCTTAACATATTTACAAAAGCCATACAAGATACCGGCTTCTCAGAAAAATACATATTTTCCGCTACTCATAACGGCAAATGCATTCTCGATCTCTTTGTATTCTATTTTCTTTTGGCAGAGGCATTCTCAATCTCTTTGTATTCTATTTTCTTTTAGCAGAGGCATTTTCGATCTCTTCGTATTTCTTACGAAGCTTTCCCAATGCCCTTTTTTCGATCCGGGAAACATAAGAGCGGGAAATGCCGTATAACTTAGCAATTTCCCGCTGTGTTTTTTCTTTTTTTCCATCAAGCCCATACCGCATGATCAGAATTGTCTTTTCTCTGCCACTCAATGTTTCTTCCATGATCTTTCCGAGTCTTCCAACACGTTCATTTACCATCAGCCTTTCTACGACATCTTCATCTTTATATTCTATAATGTCAAAAAGATTGATCTCATTGCCTTCCTTATCCGAGCCGATCGAATCGTATAAATAGACATCTTTTGCTTTCTTTTTCTCTGCACGTAACATCATAAGCAATTCATTGTCGATGCATCTTGCAGCGTATGTCGCTAAGCGGATATTCTTTGTTTCATCAAATGTATCAATCCCTTTGATCAAACCAATCGTCCCGATCGATATCAGATCATCCATATCTTTATCTCCGACATTATATTTCTTCGCTATATAGGCAACAAGCCGCAAATTTTTCTCTATCAGACATTGTCTTGCCTTTTGATCTCCCTGCCGGCACCTTGCGATGCATTCCTTTTCTTCTTTCGCACTAAGTGGCTTTGGAAAAGACTGCATTTGCGACACCTCTACATGATATCTCTATATCTTATGCAGCAGGCAGGATGTCTGTGCTTTTCCGTGTTTTGTGTTTTGAAAAATTCGAATCCATCCATGTCGATTTCTAAAATACGACTTAAACAAAACGTCGCGAACGTGTGATCAAAGTTACACTAGACTGATTGTCCCACCACTCTTTTATAAAATTTGTTTTGTCAACAAAAAAACACTCTTTCTCTCTCAAATCAGAAAACCCTTGTATTCCGATACTGATCGGCTTTTTCATATTCTCACCTGCTTACTGCAACTGCTATAGATTTTATCGTAATAATATTGTTTACTTTTCTCAACAACTCAGTCTCTACTATTTTCTGTTAAATACTTTTCTACTGCCAACCTATACATTGACAGATCCTTTACGCTGCCTTCCATAACACCACCCCTTCTTCTCCGTATTTCTCTAACTGTATTAGATCCATACCTTTCCAAAAGCACAACATATATCTGACTTTTTACTGTTTAATATTTCATCTGTCCGATTCTATACCAATGAAACGAACACAAATGGTAAATCCTATATAATAAAGCTGTCATCGTAAGTGTATCTCCTATCATTTGATATAAATACCATTCATTTTTAAATAATGTAATATAATAACTCCAAAATTCAAGTGTTACACGCTTGACGCACTTCGTGTTTGACGATTTTGTCGTTCATAAATTCATAAATTCTGCACAAAAAAGTATGCTATTCTGTTTTGCGAATTTATGATATAATGAACCTAAAAGAAAAGCAAGTGACAGCAAAGTTAGCATTTGCTTTTTAGGGCAAATTAACGAACAATTTTTACTGCGTATCAAAAAGAAACAAAGCCCTGTAAGAGCATATTTTTAAGTTCGAATCAGATTTCATGACATAATCCTTAAAACCTATTATGATCACATTATTTTATTACTTAAATACAAGCAGGAGGTTGAATAAAATGTATGTATACTTAGACCACAATATATACATAGAGGCATTGGAAAATAAAAAATTGAAAAATTTGCTTGTAAAACCTAAAGAAAAATTGCAATGTTTGTATAGCCCTGCCCATATGGAAGAAATTTACAGAGTAGACACAGATAAAACTTCGAAATACCACTCAAAAATGAAAAAATTGAAACGTCTTGTAAGTGCTGTTTCTTCAGATTTTGAAGTTTTGCCAAGCAATACAGGCTTGCAGATAAAAAAAGAGCCCCCAGCAATTTGTTATTTACGGGTAAAAAGAGAGGATACCAGAGAAAGGGTTGTAAATGATAGTTTGGCAAAATTAAACAGGGATCGAAAACATTATAAGGCATTGGTGGAGAAAAATAAACATTATTCTTCAATTCCTAATATTGAACCAGAGAAAATATGGGACAATGAGTTGGTAAAAGAAATCATTGATAATTGGAATGACAATATCAAAAAACTAATAGTACAGTATAATAAATCCGAGGATGTTGTTGCGTTATCACTTCGTGGAATTGATAAAACATTACCAGATGACTTTTGCTTTCAAAAAGGTAATTATAATAAACTACAAAAAAACACAATCAATTAGAATATACAATAGAAATGTTGTTTAATCTCTTAAATTATATTGGATATAATTATGAAAAGGAACAGCGAAAGGCTATCTCCGGTACACATGATATATCTCATGCAATATACGCAACGGAAGCAGATATTCTACTTACAATGGATTATAGATTTGCCCAGAAATGTAAAGCAGTATATAGCTTTTTGGGAGCAAAAACAACTGTAATTTATTGCAAACAGCAGGACATAATAGATGTATGGAACGATTTAATAGAAGACGCAAAAGCCTAAGAAATTCTATTTGGCCTTTGCACTTACACCACTATAATGTAACTAAGAGCAGAGGACTTATCTAGTCTCTGCTCTTAGTATAACTATCAAAAAAATCACATGTCATTTTTTTGAGTTTACACAAAATTTGAAACAGTCTCAAATCTCTACACCCAAAAATAAAAGGATGACTATGAAATCATCCTTTTACACAGTTTATTTTGCAATATATTTCCTATTAATAACGTTAGGCAAGCAAACTCTGTTTTATTTTAAAAATCGTATTTTTTTTATAAGTTTGAAAGCAGTTTTGACGCTTTTATAAAACTTTTTACGTTGTGCTTCTTCATAATCCCTAACATCAGGATCAATATGATACATCATATTTTCAATACTTTCTTTCCAAACTTGAATAATGCCTAATGCACAAAACAAAATAGCCACAATACAAAAACCACCATGCAAATATTGCAAAGAAGCAAAAATTCCTACGATATAGGCCAAAGTATATGTATATATTTCACGCAAATTAGCATTGATTACAGAAAAGCATTCTCCAACAAAGCATATTGCTGCAAGGAAAGAATATAAATAAATGATCTTTCCAAAAATATTTCCTAAGAAAAAAGAAATAATACCTGTAATTAAAAATAGAAATGCCTTTATTAATTTGTATTTTCTTTTTTGATGTTCATATAGAACAATTTCCTCATCCCATAAAGTACCAATTATGCCAAGAATGTATATTTCAATTATAACAGCCAGAATCATTTGTATCGTTCTCCAATTAAATTATAGTATTTTCTGAATAAAGTCATTACAAGCATAGTTTGAAGGTGTGTCAACACCTCGTAATTTACATTTCTTTTTTATGCAATGTTCATATTCCCAGTTTCCAATTCCATTTTTGGGGCGAACAACAGAATTGGTTGGATCATACCAGTTTTGACAGAAAGCACAGTGTCTCATACTGGCTTTATTTCTTTCAGATACAAAATTAAACATAAATACCTCCCTTTTAAATTTACCATCGTTTCAGCGTAGCTAACATAATTTCACAATCTAGTCATACATAATATCTGCATCATATAATTTTCATCAGCCATACCATAACAATTTTATATTTGTTCGCAACAATTCCAATAACTTCTTTTTTATGCAATCTTATCTCTTATTTTCACTTTCACATCTGTTTTTATATATTTCCATCAGGGCTGCCTTTTCAAGTCCTGATGCAGCTTTATACATTTCATATACCTGCTTATTGGATTTATTCCTTGTTAAACGCTCTGCCCTATCTTTTGCTTGTTTTACCCTTGCATCCTGTCTTTTTTTCTCTTTAAGTGCATAATTATGTATCTCAGTAACCACATCCAAAAATTTCATCGCTACTTCCTCCTTCAATATAAAAGAAATATATTTTTAACACGTACTCATATTTCCACTAACCAATTTTCACATTTTTTACATTTCACGCCATATCGCTGAATTGTCTTGCATTTCGTACAATACATATTTTTTTTATTATTTGAAGGCTTAATTTCATCATCTCTGATATCATACTCTCTTTGAACAAAACCTCTATCATCATTTTCAAATTTTTTAAAAAACATCGCAAGTACCTTTCCTTTCTATGTTAATTGACTATTCTGCCCAATATTAACCTATAACGAATACTCAAGTTCATACAAATATGCATATCAATATCGTAGCTACAATAAATAAAGTGCAAAGAGTAATAGTTATTTTTTTGCATCGCTCTATAAGACGATCATATTTAGTCATCTCTGCTTTCCAGTCTTCTGAAGTATTGTAATCAACAACATGATTAAATGTATTTGTTGTATTCTGAACTGTATCATATGTATCTCTTGCGGCATCATATATTTCCTGTGCTGTATCTTGCATTTCTTGTGTTGTAGACAAAAAATTTTCTACAGCATTTAAACCATTCTCTATCTTTCCCATTCATTCACCTCCAAAAATGCCAAATTAAAATACAAATACAAATCCCTGTAACTACCAGACAACTACTGATACATTTTTTTCTATAACTTTCATACTTTCTTTGTTTCTCTATCACACGATTTTCCATAGAAAAATCACATATCAAATCATTTACCGATTTTCCCAAATCATGCAATGCATCTTTATAATCATCAAATATTCCTCTCATTTTTATATCTCACTTACTTTCTTTCGTTTTTACACTCCACATATTTTGAACAATTTTTCGTGTATGAGGAGCAACATATATTTTTAAGATTGTCTATCCATATGTAAAGTTGCTCCTCTATGTTATCTGTTGTTTGTTTGCATTTCGTCTTTATATTTTGTAATATCAAATTCTTTATCCAACTATATATTGACAAAATCAAAAAGATTTTAATATGTTCTATTTTTCACCCATGTATGCGGTCGTGTACGACCATCTCTTGTCTTTCCTTTTTTAGTACAAGTTCCCGGTTGTGGTTTACCACTGTTTACAGTTTTTCTTTCCTTTCTACCGCAATAGCTACACATATATTCAATCATTCCTGGCATATCACTTTTCCTCCTATCATTTTTCATATTTCTTGGTTTAATATATTTTTCACAATTATCTTTTACTCAATATCTTTATTCACACCAACAAGTCACCTCCATTTTCCATTTGTTTTATATATTTGTATCTTTTCATCACCCCTTTCATATTTATTGTAACTGCAGTCTGTCTCTGGCATTTTCAATTTCTTTCTCATTTTTTCATTGCATTTCACCTTATATGCCATAACACGATTCTTTTACTAATTGGCTGCCATACCGGAAATGTTACCTCTCGTTGCTTTCCTTGTTTCCGGCATTTTCCGCAATCATCCTTCGGAAATAACGTTCCGAATATCCAAATTCCTTTGCGAGTTCGTTTATGCTTCGTTCTCCACTTTGGGCGATTGCTACAATGTATTCTTTGGAATACAGCTTCATCGGAAATACAATTTGCTGTCCTTTTACAATTTCATAAAAATCCTTCATTTTATCAGATCCAATTACTTTTTCAATCTCGGAATATATTCCGTAGTAATGTGAGTTCTTCTCGTTTACCTCATTCCGAACCACAAACTCACCTCCCTTGTGAATAATTGTAAAGAATAGCTATGTATAATTCTTCTGTGAAAAGCACACTATTTTTCGCACAAAACAAAAAGTGCAAAGCCAGTGCTTTGTCAAAAGTTTAATGGTACATTACACTTTGCAAAAATTGCTTCAGCCATTCTTGTCGGCACACCACTCCTATACGAGCATTTTTCCAGCCCACAAAAAAAGTTATGCTGCTTATCTATCAGCATAACCTTGAACCGTCACTGTTATTTTCATTTTCTTTTGATAACGTAATCTTTCATTTTTTCTTTCATAGAAAGAAAACAAACAACAGCACCATCTACTACAGACAGTTCTGTTGGTTTTATAAACTCCCCTACTCTTCCTGCTTCACTACTTCGATCAGTTCTGACAATGTATACATATTCTCCTGATCAAACAGCAGCAGAAAGAAACAGTCGAGCTGGTACTTTTCATTCAGCGGTGCCATATGGCAGTCACTAAAGACTTCGTTTGCAAATTCTTCAAAGAATCTGCAGGCTTCTTCCTGATCATAATTTTCATCCTTCATAATCTGCTTTGCATATCTTTTTTGTGCCACATAATGGATCAATGGCAAAAGATCCGACCGGCTTACTCTTCTCCAGCGATGCTTTTGCTTTTTAAGTTCTTTTTCAATCTCTTTTCTTGCTTTTGCAATAGTAGCATCTGCCGGCGCGATCCGGTATTCTGCCAGACATTTAACGATCCAGTCCGGACAAGGTTCCTGATCTTTCTCATTTTCCAGACAATGAAGTGCCCGGGAAAGCCGGATATCTTTTTCTTTATTAACAGCAACTCCGATCAGTTGTGACAAATACTTGTCTGTCATAAGATATACACTTTCCGGCAGACTCACTTTTTTGTTTCGGAATTTTTTATAGTTCTCTATTCTTCCATTCTGTCCTACTGCAGAAGAATAGATTTCCGCAAGAAGATCTCTGTTTTGGTCTCTGGATCCATATACAACCCATACAAAATATGTAATCTCTTTTTTTAGTGCTTCTGATATACTTGTATCACCCACTCTTCGGGATACATTATGCAGAAAACGTAAAATGGCATCTCCCTCTTTTTCTCCTTCCATCCTGTTTTCTTTTTCCCATGTGCTGTATTTTGTATGATCCAATGCTTCGGCAAGCAGATGGGCAGAGTCCTGTCTGATATAATCCAATATTTCATGCTTTAATTTTACAAACCAGTTTAAAGCAACTTTACTATATCCTTTAAAATAGGATGCATTTTTACACATCCATACCAAAAACTCTTCCTTGCTTTTATCCCAGACAAGATGATATTCTCTGGTAAGTTCTGCTGTATGTGTCTTTTGTGCGATCACAATGTCTTTGTTCACTTCTCGTTCGAAAAGAAGGATCATATCATTACAAGTATCATATTTCAGATGATGACGTAATCCATAATCATAAATGATCTCTGTATAATCATTGACCTGGAGTTCCGGTTCTAACATGCCTTCTACCAGATATTCTTCCATTTCCTGCTGTGACAGATCTGTCGCAAACGCAAATGCAATAATCTGTGATCTTCTTGGTGATTTATTCGTATCTGCCTTTCCAAAGCCAAACCAGTGTCGAAGTGTTGGTCTTGACACGGCACCGCTTTTTTGCACTTTGTCGTGGCAATGCTTATATGCGATCTCACGATAAGTTTCCTTTTCTTCGGGTTCTTCTTTATATTCCTGTCGTTCTTTGTCTGTAAGCCAGTGTTCGATCAAAAAATCACTGAAATTATAATATTTTCCGGGTGTATTTAATGTTTTTAGATTTCTTGTCACGATTGCGTGTGTTCTTTCCAGATCTTTTCTATCTTTTGTCAATATTTTTTCAATCCCTTCCTGCCATCTTTCGCTATAGACCGATTGTGTAACATTATTCCCCCAGATCACCGGCCACATTGCTGTCATCTTTTGACGATTTTTCAATATTTTCTAATGAATTTGCTTTTTTGCTTGTCGTCTGTTGCTTGGACGTGCTTTTCTTACTTGTACTCTTCTTACTTTGCGCTGTAGAGTTCTTTGTGCTGGTACTCTTCTTGTTTTTTGTTGTAGAGCTGGAATTTTTTGCACTTGCTTTCTTACTGCTTTGTGCTGTCGAGCTGGAATTTTTCGTACTTGCTTTCTTTTTGCTTTGTGTTGCAGAGTTAGAGTTTTTCGTACTTGCACTTGCTTTCTTGCTTTGTGTTGCAGAGTTAGAGTTTTTCACACCTATACTCTTCGTGCCCTGCTCTGCCGAATCAGCACTTTTCGGCTCTGTGCTCTGATCTGTCACGTTATTATTTTCATCCTCATGACTCGCTGCGTTTTTATTTTGTGCAGTATCATTGCTGCTTGCTGTCGGCTGGTCTGATGTTGATGGTTCCTTTTTTTCTATTTTCCGGTCATTTTCTTTGTCTGATCCATTCGTAGCACCGTTTTTAACAAACTGCCTGCCAACCCCCACTGCGAACAACAGGCATATTACAACAATAGCATAAATAAACAGCCGTCTTTTTCTCTTTTTCCCCTTTTCTCTGTCTTCTTCAATATCCTGTAATGCTCTTTTCATTTTGGTACGGGAAACGCTTTTCTGTTCTAGCGCATGATGAGCCGGGCTTTCCTTTTTCCTCAACGCCGATTCATTATTTTCTCTTTCATAATAGCCGGAAATATCTTCTAATTTTTCACCATATAATGCCACATATAATTCTGCCATCGTATGATATCTGTGTTCTACTTCTACCGCCAGGCCTTTCATGATTGCTTCTTTTTGTACTTTCGGCATAGCAATCTCATCCATTTGCACCAATGATCTCACGCAGTCATTCTGAATTCTGTCCGGTGCACTATCCGGAACAACTCCTGTCAGCATAAAATAAATGGATGCACAAAGTCCGTAGATATCCGTCCAAGGGCCCTGATTTCTACCGGTACTGTATTGTTCGATCGCAGAATATCCCTGCTTACAAAGAATCGTTCCAGTATATTGATTTTTCGTAAATTCCTGTCTGGTTGCTCCGAAATCAATCAGTTTCAGGCTGCCATTATGTGTAATGATCAG
>ENA-ORIC01001460-ORIC01001460.1-human-gut-metagenome-genome-assembly--contig:-NODE-1460-length-22579-cov-3.780464_pt1 | contig 22579 bp, 20 predicted proteins | sample MGYA00243023_ERZ508732 | MGnify/ENA primary metagenome ERZ508732 (study PRJEB26277, sample SAMN04329767) | human gut metagenome | biome: human-associated habitat | host: Homo sapiens | place: USA...
TACCCGGAGCAGGCGGTCAAGGCACTGGAAGCCGGTGCGTTCGCACTGGTGGTGGGCGGTGCCATCACCCGCCCGGCCGAGATCACGGCCCGCTTCACCGGTGCCATCAACGCCATGAACAAATAACGCGGAGACGCTTTTTATGAACCAGAAACAATATCTTGCCATTGATATCGGCGGCACCTCCGTCAAGCTGGGCGTCGTGGACGAGGCCGGCGCGGTGCTGGCCAAAGCCGAGGAGAGCGTCAGCTTCGACGGCTACGAGACCCCCATCCTGATCACGGTGCTCAAAGCGGCCAAAACCTTTGTGAACGCGCAGGGCCTTTCCCCCGCTTCCTTCGTCGGCGTGGGCGTGTCCGCCACCGGCCAGATCGACAGCCGCGCGGGCACCGTCGTCGGGACCTGCGGCAATGTGCCTCATTACATCGGCTCCCCCATCAGGACCGAACTGGAAGCCCTCTTCGGTCTGCCCGTCACTGTTGCCAACGATGCCAACTGCATGTGCCTCGGCGAGGTCTGGGTCGGCGGAGCGAAGGGTTACACCGACGTCATCGGCGTGACCCTCGGCACCGGCGTCGGCGGCGGCATCCTGACCGGCGGCCGTCTGCTGGAAGGTGCCCGCGGCCTTGGCGGCGAGATCGGCCACTACCGGCTCCACGCCCTTGACGGCGTGCCGTGCACCTGCGGGGCCGTGGGCTGCTGGGAGCGGTACGCCGCCACCACCGCACTGGTCCGCGCCGCCAAGGAAAAGAACCCCGATTGGACGGACGGCCGGGCGATCTTTGCGGCGGCAGAAGCGGGCGATGAAACGGTCCTCGCCCTGCTGGACCATTGGACGGACGAGATCGCGCAGGGCCTTGCGGGCATGGTACACATCTTCAACCCGCAGTTGATCCTCATCGGCGGCGGTGTGTCCGCCCAGCAAAAGCTGCTCATCGACCCCATTGCCGCAAAGGTGAAGGCCTCGGTCATGCCCGCCTTTGCCGAGGGGCTGGAAGTTCGTGCGGCCCAGCTGCACAACGACGCCGGAATGGTCGGCGCGGTATATTATTTCCGCCAGTGCCATCCGGAATTGTAATTGAAAAAGGAGTGTATTTGCGATGAAAACTCATATCCTCTGCCTCGGCGACTCCAACACCCACGGCTACTGCGCCGACCCGAAAGACAACGCCGACGGCGGCATCCGCTTCAATGAGAACGAGCGCTGGACCTGCCGGTTACAGACTGCACTGGGCGACAAGTACCTCGTCACCGAAGAAGGTCTGTCCGGCCGGACCACCGTTTTTGTGGACCCCATCCACGAGTCCATGGACGCCCTGAGCGTGTGCTACGCCCTGCTCAAGAGCCACGAGGTCATTGATCTGCTCATCCTCATGCTGGGCACCAACGACGTCAAGGAGCGTTTCGGAGCCAATGCCGCCTGTATCGGCGCAGGCATGGAGCGCCTGATCCAGAAATGCAAGAGCGTAGACTGCTGGGGTGGCAAGACCCCCAACATTCTGGTCGTGGCCCCTCCCCGCATCAAGGAGGGCTTCCACGATGAGGTCATGGGCGACGGCTGTGTGGAGAGATCCCGCGGGGTCGCAGCCCAGTTTAAGATGATCGCGGAGCGCAACAATGTCCACTTCTTCGACGCCGAAGGGTGCGAGTTCAACCAAATCGACTTCATGCACCTGACCCGCAAGGGACACGCCCAGCTGGCCGAAAAACTGGCCGAGCTGGTGCCGACGATTCTCTAACCATTTTCTTTCCTGCATATCTCCCCCAGAAAAGATCCCGCCCCGGATGCAGCCTTGACACTGCCCGGAGCGGGATCTTTTGGTTTTGAAATGATGCAGAAAGAGACTGCCGCAGATGCAGCAGTCTCTCAAGGCTCAGATGTAATCCGAAATGTAGGGGATCTTATGGAAGAGAACATCGTCCAGCCGTTCCACAGCCTCCTCCCTGCCCTCGATGCGTTCCAGTTCAAACAGGCGTTCTGCCGTTTTGTATCCCAGAAGCAGGGTGGAAAAGGTGCCGATGCCCATTTTCAGGCGGTACTCGGCCGGTTCGTTGGTCTGGACACACTTGCCGTTTTCAAACTTCACCGTGAAGGTGCGGTCGTTCCACGGCAGGAGCTGATCCTCGATCTCCAGCGCGATGGTCAGGGTGCCGCCGTCCGGGTCACAGGGGTAATCGGCGAGGAAATCTTCCACGTCGATGATGCGGCCCATGGCATAAGGGCGGATGCTCTCCTTGATGTCGCCGTCGTCCATCTCAAAGGCGATGGGTTCGCTGAAGTAGGTGCTGCCGTGCACCTCGTCGATCATGGAATCGTGGGCGTGGATGTACTCCCACAGGCCTTTCTGCGCCTCGCGGTTCAGGTAGACCATTTCCTTGATGTGCATGATGTCGTTCTTGATGAGATAGACCATGTAGCCGCAGGGCTTATCCTTGACGTTGTAGTAGACGGCAATGCTGGTGTCATCCTCGTCCCAGCGCCAGTATTCCTCCCACGCAAGACTGTTGCGGAACAGGCACCCATGGGTAATGGAAGCGAAATGGGAGTGCAGCTCATGGAACTCGGTGTTGTCCCACGAAACGCGGCGGACGTAGCCGGGCGCTTTGACTTTGGTGGGGATCTGCCGATCCTTGATGTTGAACGAGATCTTGTTGGAGACGATCTCCCACCCCAGATGGTGATACAACGGGATGGAATACGGGTAGAGCAGCGCGAAGGATTTGCCCTCCTCGTGCATCTGGGTCAGGCCTTGGATCATCAGCTTTTTCATGATGCCCTGCCCGGTGTACTCCGGGTAGGTGCAGACGCTGGTGACAAAGCCGACATGGTACACCGTATCGTAGATGTTCATCTTCAGCGGGTAGACTGCGAACTGGGAAACGAGGGCGTCCCCATCGAAGCAGCCCAGCACATCGGCGCGTTCCAGCACCGGGAATTTCGACTGCTTGATCTCATCGTCCTTCCAGCCGGTCGCGGTCAGCTCTTCCTCCGTGACCTGAAAGGTGTAGCGGAGCAGGGCATTGTACTGATCCAGATCCTTGGGTTCCAGATAGCGGGTCTTATAATGTTCGGCGGCGTTCATCACAAAACGCCTCCCCCTTTACGGAGTCAGACGGTTGGGGCCGCGGAACAGGAACTCGGCCTCCTTGATGGGCAGACCGCAGAGCAGCATGGTCAGGCGGTCGATGCCAAGGCCGAAACCGCCGTGCGGGGGGCAGCCGTACTGGAAGAACTCCAGATAGAACTTGACGTCCTCGGCCAGCCCCTTTTCCTCCGCCTGCTTCTTCAGCACCTCATAGCGGTGCTCACGCTGGGCGCCAGTGGTGATCTCAACACCGCGCCAGATCAGGTCGTAGCCCTGCGGCACGCCGTTCTCGTCGCGCATGTGGTAGAAGGCGCGCTTCTCAGCGGAGTAATCGGTGATGAACAGGAACTCGTGGTTGTAGTGCTTCTTGACCCACTCGTAGCTCAGGCGCTCGGCCTCGGTGGTCAGGTCGCCCTTCTCGGAGTCATCGACGGTGTAGCCAAACTCCTCTTCCAGACCCTTGTACAGGTCGGCCAGCTTGACCACGGGGAACGGAGTCTCCGGGACGATGACCTCCTGCCCGAAGGCTTCCTTGATCTGCTCGCCGTAAGCTTCCTTCACGGCGGCCAGACCGGCCTTCAGCAGCTCCTCTTCCATCTTCATGACGTCATAGAAGGAGGTGATGTAGCTGAACTCCAGATCGAAGCCGGAGAACTCGGTAGCGTGCTTGTTGGTGTAGCTCTTCTCGGCGCGGAAGACGGGGCCGGTCTCGAAGATGCGCTCAAAGCCGGCAGCCATCGCCATCTGCTTATAGAACTGGGGACTCTGGGCCAGATAAGCGTTGCGGTCAAAATAATCGACCTTGAACACCTCAGAGCCGCTCTCGCTGGCGGCCGCGATCAACTTGGGGGTGTGGATCTCGATGAAATTCTCGTCCAACAGGAACTTGCGCATGGCGTTGACCATGCAGCTCTGGGCCTTGAACATCAGTTGATTTTCATCGGTGCGCAGATCCACCCAGCGGTAGTCGATGCGCTGGTCGATGCTGGAGCGCTCGACGGCCTTCTTCTTCTTGGTGGCAGCGATCTCCTTGCGGACGATGGGCAGTGCATCCGCAATGCTCTCGATCTCGATCTCCGAGGGGATCATCTCGATGCCGCCCATCTTGACGTAATCGTTCTCCATCACCTTGCCGGTCACGGTGATGACGGAATCCGGGGTCAGCCGGTCGATGGTATCCACCAGTTCGGGGTGGTCTTCCTTCTCAACGGTAATCTGCAGCTTGCCGGTAATATCCTTCAGCACGATAAAGGCCATATACTTGCTGTTGCGCAGGTTCTCAATAAAGCCTTGGACTTTGATCGTGTTGCCAATTTCCTTTTGTACCTCTTGGATGTAGGTGCGATTCATGGAAATCCTCCTTCGTATTCTTGTGTACTCTTTTTATTATAGCCGTTTTCCGGGATAAATCAACCAGTTTCAACGGGTTACTTCTTCTTTTTCTCTTCTTCGTGGAGGGTGCCGGTGCCGCCTTCTACCACGCCGTCGTGGTCCAGCACGGCCACGATGGTGCCGAAAAAGCACTTCACGTCCATCCCGAAGCTCAAATGCTCCACATAGTAGCCGTCGAGTTTCGCCTTTTCGTCGATCTCCAGCTCGTCGCGGCCGTGGATCTGCGCCCAGCCGGTCAGGCCGGGGCGGACGTCATTGGCGCCGTATTTGTCCCGCTGGGCCAGCAGGTCATACTGGTTCCACAGCGCCGGGCGCGGGCCGATGACCGCCATGTCCCCCACAAAGATGTTCCAGAGCTGGGGCAGCTCGTCAAGGCTGGTCTTGCGCAGGAAATGCCCCACCCGCGTGATATATTGATCCGGATCCTTGAGCAGATGAGTGGGCATATCGTGGGGGGTATCGATCCGCATGGTGCGGAATTTGAGGATGTTGAAGTGCTTTTTATGGATACCCACCCGCTTCTGCTTGAAGAGAATAGGCCCCGGCGAATCCACCTTGATGGCGATGCAGAGAATGAGCAGCAGCGGCGAAAGCACGAGCATCCCGCACAGGGACAGCAGGATGGCCAGCAGCCGCTTGATGCCGTTACGATACATGGAGAACCCTCCCTTTATGGATTTCGATTCCGAACGCATCCATTATACCAAGCCCTTCGACATTTTTCAATTCATCCGGCAAGGTTTTCCGTGCGCCTTTCGTTTCAGTATGGGTTTGCTTACCGGGGCGCAACGCCGGTTTTGTTTTATTTTTCTGCCTGTTTTGTCCCTTGCTCCGGAGCCGGTTCTGCCGTACTATTAAGCCATCCTATTAAAATGTTTGTTTTTGCAGCGTTTCGAAGGAGGGTTCCACCGTGATCCAGCGTTTTTCATTCGGGCACCCCATCCCCACCGAGAGCGTCGTGCAGGCGCTCCCGCTCTGTGAGGATCCCGTTCCGTTTCTGACCGCCCTGCCCGGCGGCTGGCAGTACAAGATGCAGGAGGACTGCGTCGTTTACGGCTTGGGCGAAATGCCCCGCGGGTTGAACAAGCGCGGCTGGCATTACGTCACCAACAACACCGACGAGTCCCGCCACACCGAGGACAAGCTTTCCTACTATGGTGCGCACAATTTTCTGCTGATCCGCAATGGAGCGGAGTGCTTTGGCCTCTTTGTAGATTTCCCCGGAAAAGTCCATTATGACATCGGCTACACCCGGCACGACACCCTGACCATCCGCACCGAGGAGCCGGACTATGAGTTGTATCTGCTTTCCGGCGGGGACGAGAACGCCCTGTGCAGGGAGTTCCGCACCCTCATCGGCCGCAGCTACATCCCGCCGAAATGGGCCTTTGGTCTGGCCCAGAGCCGCTTCGGCTACAAGACCGAAGCCGACATCCGCACGGTGGCACAGCAGTACAAGACCCACGACCTGCCGCTGGACATGATCTGCATGGACATCGACTACATGCAGGGCTACGCCGATTTTACCGTGAACAAAGAGCGCTTCCCCGACCTGAAACAGCTCGCCGACGACCTCAAGGCCGAGGGCATCCGTCTGGTGCCCATCATTGACGCGGGCGTGCGCATCGACGAAAAGGACGAGACCTGCCAAGAGGGCCTTGCCAAGGATTACTTCTGCAAAAAGGCCGACGGCACCCCCTTTGTGGCCGCGGTCTGGCCCGGCAAGGCGTATTTTGCCGATTTCCTCCGCCCGGAAGTGCGGGAGTGGTTCGGCGGGCGGTACAAAGTGCTGACGGACCTCGGCATTGAGGGCTTCTGGAACGATATGAACGAGCCTGCCCTTTTCTACTCCCCCGACCGGCTGAAAGCCTTCTTCGACTCCATGGCCGAGATGAGCAAGATGCCGAACATCGAGCAGGAAGATTTCTTCGAGAAGGTCGTGGGCGGCGTTATGGGCCTGATGAACAGCCCCGAAGACTACGCCAGCTTCTACCACGAGGTAAACGGCCAGCGCATCCGTCACGACCGGGTCCACAACCTCTACGGCGGCAGCATGACCCGCGCCGCCGGGGAAGCCCTCGCAAAGGAACGCCCGGACAAGCGCACCCTGCTCTACAGCCGTTCCAGCTTCATCGGTTCCCACCGGTACGGCGGCATCTGGCTGGGCGATAACAATTCCTCGTGGGGGCAGCTTCTGGCCAACATCCAGATGATGCCCAACGTCCAGATGTGCGGCTTCCTGTACACCGGCGCGGACCTGTGCGGCTTCGGCTACGACACCACGCCCGACCTTGCCCTGCGCTGGCTGGAGTTCGGCATCCTGACCCCGCTGATGCGCAACCATTCCAGTTCCGGCACCCGCGCGCAGGAATATTACCAGTTCGAGGACGAGCTGCCCGCCATCCGCAAGATGCTGCAGCTCCGCTACGCCCTGCTCCCCTACCTCTACAGCGAGTTCATGAAGGCGGCGCTGGAAAACGGCTTCTACTTCCGGCCGCTGGCCTTTGATTACCCCGGCGACCCCGATGCCCGCGAGGTGCAGGACCAGCTTCTCCTCGGTGAAGGTCTGATGGCCGCGCCCGTCTACACCCAGAACGCCCACGGCCGGATGGTCTACCTGCCCGAATCCATGAAACTGCTCCGTCTGCGGGCAGCAGACGATCACGACGAGGAGATCCTCCCCGCCGGGCATCACTACGTCCGCTGTGGGCTGGACGAAGTGCTGCTCTTTGTCCGGCCCGGCCATCTCGTGCCGGTGGCTTCTCCTGCCGACAACACCGCCCAGTTGGACGACACCAAGCTGAACCTGTGGAGCTATCTGCCCGATGGGGCTCCCGCTTCCTACCGGATGTATACCGACGACGGCGTGACCACCGATTACGAGAGCCCGGAGCACTGGCGCACCCTTACCCTTTAACGGTTTTTCAGGTCCTGCCGCCGTGCGGGGCCTTTTTTGTTTTGATTTTACTTGTATTTTACCTGATGCCGCGCTATAATAAGGAATCGTACCGCTTCGAAAAAGCGGCAGCGCAGCTTGTGAGATCCGGCTCATCCGAATGGATCGTAAAAATCAAAGGAGGCGGCATTTTCCATGGCACAATCTCCCCGCACGGGCGACCTGACCACCGGCCCGATGCTGAAAAAGATCATCCTGTTTTCCCTGCCGCTGGCAGCGTCCAGCATCCTGCAGCTCCTCTTTAACGCGGCCGACGTCGTTGTGATCGGGCGGTTTGTGGGCAGCACGGCACTGGCCGCTGTCGGCTCCAACGGTGCGCTCATCAACCTGCTGGTCAACCTCTTCGTCGGCCTTTCGCTGGGTGCCAATGTCGTGGCCGCCCGCTGCTTTGGTGCCAAAGATGAACGCGGCGTCCAAAATACGGTCCAGACGTCGGTGACGCTGGGTCTTGTCAGCGGCGTGCTGCTGGCCTTTGTAGGCTTCTTTGCGGCGCGCGGTCTGCTGGAACTGATGTCCTGCCCGGAAGATGTCATTGGCCTTTCGACCCTCTACCTGAAGATCTACTTCATCGGGATGCCCATGACCATGCTGTACAACTTCAGCGCGGCGCTGCTGCGTGCTGTGGGCGACACCCGCCGCCCGCTCTACTGTCTGGCCGTGTCCGGCATCATCAATGTGGTGCTGAACCTCGTGTTCGTCATCCTCTTCCAGATGAGCGTGGCCGGTGTGGCGCTGGCGACCATCATCAGCCAGACCGTTTCCGCTATCATGGTCACCATCCTGCTCATCCGGGAGGAAGGTGCCCTCCACCTCGACCTGCGGCATCTGGGCTTCCACAAAGGGGCTCTGCTGCAGATCCTGAAGATCGGTCTGCCCGCCGGCTTGCAGAGCACGGTGTTCAGCCTCTCCAACGTGGTCATCCAGTCGTCCATCAACTCCTTCGGCTCCATCGTGGTCGCTGGCAACTCGGCAGCCTCCAACATCGAGGGCTTCATCTATACCGGCATGAACGCCTTTGCACAGGCTGCCGTGACCTTCACCAGTCAGAACATGGGTGCCCGCCGGTACGACAACCTTGACCGCGTCATGCGGAACTGTCTGCTCTGTGCCGTGGTCGTCGGCGTGGTGCTGGGCGGCGGCGCTTACTTTGCCGGTGAGGGGCTGCTTCACTTCTACTCCACCGATGAGACCGTCATCGCCGCCGGTCTGGCCCGGATGCGGGTCATCTGCACCAGCTACTTCCTCTGCGGCGTGATGGACACGCTGGCCAGTTGTCTGCGCGGCCGCGGCTACTCGGTCTTGCCCATGGTGGTCAGCCTCATCGGCAGCTGCTTGCTCCGTCTGGTCTGGATCGCCACCATCTTCCAACTCTTCCGTTCCACCACGACCCTTTACATCAGCTACCCGATCAGTTGGGTGCTGACGGCTTCCGTCCACCTCATCTGCCTGTTGGTGGTGCGGCATAAACTGACCGCAAAACAGTCGGAAAGGGCTGCAGCCTAATAAAACTCCGTAACCATACAAACCGGTCCGGACCCTGCGCTGTGCAGAGTTCAGGCCGGTTTTTCAAATTTCTGCAAAAAAGTTTGAAAAAGTGCTTGACAACTCCCGCCTTTTCCCGTATAATAGCACACGTTGAGCGGCTCGAAGGCCAAACAACAAAACAGATCTTGGGGATTTGCATAGTGGTAGTGCGGTAGACTCTGACTCTACTTGTGGGAGTTCGATTCTCTCATCCCCAACCAAAAGCCACCTGATGAAGATCAGGTGGCTTTTTTGTTTTCCGCAGCCGCTGTCCCCTGCGCCTGTTCAGAAAGTGACGGTATTTCGTTCACGAAATCTTCAAAAAGCGGCTCTCTGCCTTGTGTTTTCGCATTTTTATCACGTTTTTTTCATCTCCTTGCCTTTTTCAGGGACACAGCACCGCAAAAGAGGCAAGCTGCGTCACCAATTGCAGCTTGCCTCTTTTTCAACTTAGGAAATACGTTTCATCGTTCCAGCATAATACCAATTGCCACCCTTCGCCGTATCTGGATACAATGTAAAAAACGTGTTCTCACTGTACCCACTTGCTTGTACGGTCGAAAGACTTATTGTGTATTCACCATTGCGCCCATATTCACGGTTATATTTTTTTACAGATTCCGGCTTTATTTTTCCAGTCGAAGAAAAAGTTAGGCCATCACTCTGCACCCGATTATATGTCAGTACAAGGTATTCCCCATTATTCTCGACGACAATGGTGCTCCCGCTATCTGAATCAAGCCATGTTCCGGTCAGCTTCCAATTTTTATTCACATCGTATTGCGAATTATCCTGCCACGTATAACTGCTAATCCCATACTCCAGAACACAGCCCTCGATCCAGACAGTTCCTTCAGTTGTTAGATTTTCATGGTCTCCATAAATATTGTATTGGTAGCGATATAAATTATTATTCAGATCGCTACAATCTGAAACATCTGCAATTTCAGTGTAACCCGCATTTTCTACCTGTGTTCGTCCCTCTTCCAGCGTAACCGGTGGAATTTTAATCCGAATCTCCGCGTTTTGATACTCCTGCACACCGGTAATATCCCATTGCTTGTTCTCGTACTCACTATACAAGATCAAGTACAATGTGCGATCAATCACATTGCTTTCACAGACAACCTTGCAGTAAGCCACATCCGAAGTTTTATCCGTCTGTTGTTTTTCTATGCTCAGTTCCGTAGCCGTGGAAGTATACTGCTCTCCATCAAGTTCAAACTGCAACACATTTTGAGGCAGCGTTTGTAAAAGCATTTGTTCGTCCGGTCTCTTTTTCCCGCAAGATACCAGTACCAACACCAGCACGACCAGTATGGCTGTCTTCACCAGTTTTAACGATCTTGTTTTCACCATAATCCTCCTTTACTGCCGTGTCAGCCAATAGTTATTGAAATAGACACCTGAGCCCATTCCATTTTTCATTTCGGCTTGCTCTCCAACAAAAAAACCAAGCTGCTTCAATCCTCTTTCTGCTGTATCCATATGCCAGCTAGCCGTTCCCTCATTCCAGCTTTCGAATCCATATGAATAATAAGTTCCAATTTCTTGCTCCGTGGTTTTTGCATCATAGATAAAATGTGTATAACCATCTCCTATATTATTTTTATCATGGAATTCATATTCATAATAAACTCTATGGTTTTGGGTATCAAAATCAACAATTTTTACCCAATAGGAACGATTGCTATCTTGATAGCTCCATTCACCCACAAGGTCAACTGTCGATCTTGTCAAATCTTCCGTGACAGTTCCCATCCAGCGTGCATCCGGATCAAACGTATAATCCACGCAAATTGTATATTCTCTCACGCGATAACAGGACTCTGTCTGTTTGGTATAATAGAAGCGAACATGGTTGTTGGAATCTTCTCGTTTTGTAAAGCTCACATTTCCATCGATTTGTTCCGCAACCAATTGGTCCGCGTCCGCTTGGCTCACACTCGCATTGTCGGCAAGGTAATCCGCATAGTTCGTAGTGACCCGATCCAGTCTCCAACCGTCATTGTACTTTTCGTAGTCCATCACACATTCGCGCGACATACTATATTGGTCATCACTAACCACAACGCTCACCGTTATAATATCCGAATTCCCTGTGGTTTCTCTTTCTGTGATTTCAAACAGATCCACGGTCATATTATACGGCGTAATATAGGCATCTTGGTCGATAAAATCCGACTTTATCTGGGCTTCACTTCGTTTTCCGCAAGCTGTTAGTGAAACGAGCAATAGTACAGCAAGCATTACTCCGATCAACTGTTTTTTCATATTCTTCCTCCGCAATCACATTCAAAGCAATTTTTCACTACGCGCCTTGTTTTGTAGCTCATTCTGAGTGTATCATGTGTCGTTTGCATTTTTAATACTTTTTGCTATCTTTTTTAATATTTTTAATAGATTGAAGAAAAATATTTGTCTGTGTACTCTAATAGAGAGCGCTACTTTTTGATAGCAAGGAGGCACTGAACATGAACGATTCTGTATCCGAACGTCAGGAGCTTTCTTTACAAATCGGTCGGCGAATCCGTACTCTGCGCAAACAGCGCGGGCTTAGTCTTGAGGCTCTGGCGTTGAAATGTGATATGAATGCAGCTTTTTTAGGCCATATCGAACGCGGTCTGCGTTGTCCTACCATTTATACTCTCGAACGCATCAGCATCGGGCTCGGCATCAGCACTGCTGAATTATTTGTAGACGAAATTGCAGCCAATCCAAACGCCGCTGCTGTCCAGCATTTTTCCGATGCAATCTCCAACCTTTCTCCTTCCAAAATCGAAACGCTTCTTCGTATTGTTGACAACTGTATTGCATTTGCAGAAAAAGAACATTAAAAGGCCGTGCGGCTTTGCTCTTTTGAGCGGCCGCGCGGCCTTTCTGTTTCGTACATCGATATCTTCTTTACACCATTTTCTTCAGCAGATACCGGTCATACCCGCCGTACATCTCCCGCCGGGCGGCGATGGTGAAACCGCTGGCGAGGGCATTGTTTAAACTGTACTGGTTTTCGGGGCTGACGGTGGCCCCGATGCCCACGATGCCGGGGCGGAGCAGGGGCAGCGCGGCTTCAAGGAGCTTGCGCTGCAAGCCGTTGCCCCGCCAGTCCGGGTGGACGATGGCACTGTCGGCGTTGGCCCAGTGGTCCCACTCGCTCTTCGGGACGCCCAGAAACGCCGCGTAATTGTGCTCACTCTGGCCGCAGTAGCGCAGGATGAAATAGGCCCCCAGCCGAGCGCCGTCATACACGCCGAGGCAGAGATCTCCGGTCAGATAAGCCGTGATATTCTCCAGCGTATCGGGCACGAACTGCTCCGGGTGCGGCATGGCGGCGCGCACCTCATTTTGCAGCGCGTAAAAGGCATCGGCATCCGCCGGGCCGCAGCGACGGATGGTCACAGGAAGTGCGGCGGGCTGGCCGCAGACCTTGTGCAGCAAAAGTTCCATTTTCAATCTCCTCCAAAATAAAATCATACTTTCTTCCGGATTCCAGTATAATTGCCGTTTGAAATCATCTTATCTTATGTTATAATGAATGCAAGAAAAATTGTCCAGTGAAACTTTGGGGTCACAGGGCAGTTTTCTGCATGTCCGGGCGGCAGCCCCGCCCGTGAACCGGAGGATACAACCTATGAAAGATTCCAGCTCTTCGTCTTCCATCCGCTTGGGCGGTGCGGTCATCAGTGACCGCATCGTGGCCGCGCTGCTGGAAGAACTGCGTACCGGCTGCTACGCCGAGGCGGACCGTCTGCCCGCTGAGGTCGATCTGGCCGCACAACTTGGCGTCAGCCGCACCGTCATCCGCGATGCGCTGAGCGAGATGGAGCGTGCCGGATACATCGAGCGGGTGCGCGGCATCGGGACCGTGGTCAACCGCACTGTGCTCAACCTGCGCAGCCGGTTGGATCAAAAGCTGGAATATTACCCGCTGATCCGCAGTTTTGGCAGCTACCCCCACGCCGATGGCATCCAGATCTATCCCATCCGCGCCGGGGCCGAGCTGGCCCGCGATCTGGCCATTGCGCCGGGGGATGAGGTGATCTGCATCAAAAAGCGGATCCTCGCCGATACCACCCCGGTCATCTACTCCATCGATTATCTGCCCCGTGCGCTGTTCGGCAGCCGGGACTACACCCGCATCGACCTGAGCGGCGGCGTGTTCGATATCTTGGAGCAGGAGTGCAGCCAGCAGATCTCGTCCAATGTCGCCCACCTGAAGGCCAGCTGCGGCGACGAGGCCATCCGCGCGGCCATGCGGCTGGCACCGGGCGAGGCCATGCTGCTGCTCGACGAGATCTGTTTCAATCGGCTGTGTCACCCAGTCATGCGTTCGCTGAGTTATTACACAAATTTCTTTGATTTTTCCATTCTGCGAAAATTACTTTGACGGAGGTAAAAATTCATGCGTCATCTGATCGACCCCTTGGATTTCAGCCCGGAAGAGATCGACTCCCTGCTGAACTTAGCTGACCGTATCCGATCCGACCCTGCTGCTTATCAGGACGTTGCGGCCCACAAAAAACTCGCCACCCTGTTCTACGAGCCGTCCACCCGCACCCGCCTCTCCTTCGAGGCTGCCATGCTGAACCTCGGCGGACACGTGCTGGGTTTTCCGAGCGAGAACGTTTCCAGCGCTTCCAAGGGTGAAAGCGTCGCCGACACCATCCGCGTGATCTCCTGCTACGCCGACATTGTGGCCATGCGCCACTCCAAAGAAGGTGCGCCGCTCCGCGCTTCCCGCTACTCCCGCATTCCGGTCATCAATGCGGGCGACGGTGGCCATCAGCACCCCACCCAGACCATGACTGACCTGATGACCATCCGCTCCCGGATGGGCCGGCTGGACAACCTGACCATCGGCCTGTGCGGCGATCTGAAGTTCGGCCGCACCGTCCACTCTCTCATCAAGACGATGGCCCGCTGCAAAAACATCCGCTTCGTGCTCATCAGCCCGGAGGAGCTGCGGGTGCCCGATTACATCATCAAGGATGTGCTGGAAGCCAAGGGCATCGAGTACCGTGAGACCCGCAGCCTTGAGGAATCCATGCCGGAGCTGGACATCCTGTACATGACCCGTGTGCAGAAGGAGCGCTTCTTCAACGAGGAAGACTACATCCGCCTGAAGAACAGCTACATCCTGACCAGCGAGAAGATGGCGCTGGCCAAAGAGAAGATGGCCGTGCTCCATCCCCTGCCCCGCGTAAACGAGATCGCGCTGGATGTGGACGACGACCCGCGTGCCGCCTATTTTGAACAGGTGCAGAACGCTGTCTACGTCCGTATGGCGCTGATCATGACACTGCTGGGTCTGCAGGACCCCAAGGCCAAGGAGGGCAACTGAAATGCTGAACATCGATGAAATCCAGAATGGTATCGTGATTGATCACATCAAGGCAGGCACTGCCGTCGGCCTGATGGATCTGCTGGGCATCAAAGGCAACCGCACCGCCAGCGTGGCGCTGATCCAGAACGCCCGCTCCCACAAGGCGGAGGGCGGCCGCAAGGACATCATCAAGGTGGAGGGCGATGCTTCGTGGCTGAACCTCGATGTGCTGGCCTACCTCGACCCCAACATCAGCGTGACCATCATCAAGGACGGCAAGGCGGTCAAAAAGGAAAAACCCCAGCCCCCCAAGCGTCTGGTCAACATCGTGCGGTGCAAGAACCCCCGCTGCATCTCCTCCATTGAGGAAGAGTGCGACCAGATCTTCGAACTGAGCTCCAACGGCAAGTATCGCTGCATCTACTGCGAGCAGGAGCTTCAGGTCAAGCCGGAATAAATCCCTATCAAGCAAAAGAGCGGACGAGCCGTTGCACTCGTCCGCTCTTTTTGTTACACGAAATCCTCCCGCATGGGGGTGAAGATATCCAGCAGGATGCCCGCTTCGGTGCAGACGCAGCCATGCTCCACGCCGTCCTCCTTGAGGATGGTGTCGCCCTTGTGGACGGTACGGGTCACACCGTCCACCGTGAACTCGAAGGCACCGGAGACCACATAGGTGATCTGGGTGTGGGGGTGGTGATGCAGTGCGCCGACCGCGCCCTTTTCAAAGGTGTTCTCCACGCACATCAGGCCGTCTGTATAGGCCAGCACCCGGCGGGTGACGCCCGCGCCTACAGGCTGCGGCAGAGTATCCTCATGCAGGACCCAGCGCTGTTTCTTTTCCGGCAGTTTCATAAACGTTCCTTCTTTCCCGGCCCCGCTGCTGGGCCGTTTTCTATTTCCATTATAAAAAGGCGGAACCCGTTTGGCAAGAGTTCCGCCTTTGTTTACAACTAAAAAAAGCCCTATCCGAAGCTCTCTCCACTGCCGCATCGAAAAGCGCATCCCGTTCCCACACAACGACACGCACCGATACGGCCCTTAAAAGAGTCTCTATAAACAGCAATCCCCCGATTACCGTCAAGAGCTTCGTCAGGACTTTTCATCAGACAAGGCTGCAAAACAGCACACACGCTCTGCGGCTCTGCCCTCTCCCCCGCCAGCACCTCCGAATTGCTTCGGCCGCAATGCACTGGCTCTGGAGTTTCGCCTTGTTCTTAGCCAGATTATACCAAATGCCGCCGGGCATTTCACCCGAAATGTCATATTCTGCGGGGGAGGATGTCATATTTTGCGGACGGGCACCGAACAGGTGAACCGGAACCATTTTTCCCGGCAGCTAATGGTGTATTCGCCCTGATATTTGCCCAGCACGTCGGTCACGTTCCACAGGCCCATGCCGTGCCCCGGCTCCTTTTTGGTGCTGCGCGGGAGCTGGCCGTCCGGGAGGTCGAGGTTCTTCTGCACCCGGTTCCGCACCGAGACCAGCAGCTCCGCCTCCGTTTTGCGCATCCGAAAATACACCTCCGGCGGGTCGGCTTTTGCAGCGGCATCAATGGCATTGTTGAGCAGGTTGGACACCACCATCACAAGATCGGTGTTGTCCAGCGGGATCTCCCGCAGGTCCGGTAGGTCAAAGTAGAGCATGACCCCCTTGCGGCTGGCTTCCTCATACTTTTTGCTCAACAGGGCATCCAGCAGCGGGTTGTGGGTGTCCATGATGGTGGTGTTGGCCGCAATGGTCTTGGTCACCGTTGCAAGATACGCCTTGGCCTCCTCGTACTCTCCCTGCTGCAAAAGCAGGGCCAGCGCATCGGTGTGGTTGGTGAACTCATGGGTCAGGCGGCGCTGGGTGGTATAAGAGTCCATCAATGCCTCGGCGCGCTCCCGCTCCAGCGCTGCCTGAACGTGGAGCGCTTGCTGCTGCGCCATCTGGTCGTTAAACATCTGGACGATGCCCATATGGATGAGTACTGCCACAGTCAGGCCCAGCGTCAGCAAAAGCATCAGGAAATCGGCGGGCTTGTCCTCGGCGGAGATCATCAGCACCACGTTCAGCACCACCGTGATGCCGGGGAAGAAGGACATCACCAGCGCCTGTGGAGATTCCAGCGCCCGCTCAGTCTTCCATTTGTGGGCAAAGTAGGCCACCAGAACGCCCACGATGACATTCGTGATGGTCATTGCCACAAGGCAGTCCATCCGTTTCCAGATCATCAGAAGCGAGGTATGCGTCGCCCACGAAGCCACATACCGGACGGTATTTTCCGCCAGCAGACACATGGTGCCGTTGATGAGGGCCGCCGTCAGCTTCTGGGCCAGTGTGCCGCCGAACAGCAGCGTGGAGACCAGCACGAAGCCGACATTTTCCCAGATGCTCAACAGGGTGAAGAAACCGATGTTGAGCTTGATGCCAAGGAACAGCTCCCCCGCCACCAGTACAGTCGTCCAGAGCCAGAGCGGCCGCACCCGGCCTTTGCCGAGGTAGGCGTAGTCCACCATGATAAAGGCGCACCACTGCGAAATGCAGACGATGTGGCCGATCAGAAACCACGATTCAGGATTCATCGCTGAACTGCCCCTTCCATTCCAGATAGGTCGCCCGGATGGCCGCATAGCCGTTCCGGCTGACGCTCAGTTCCACCCCGTTGCGCAGCGTTACCTTGTAGCCGCTGATCTGGCGGATGTAGCGCATATTCACCACATCGCTCCGCCCCACCCGCAGGAAGCCGTTCTCGAACAGCTCGGCGGCAGGTCGGTCAGCTTGCCGTAATAGGAGCAGAGGGGCTGATGCGGCACGTCCCCGTAGACGTTCACCTTCCGCAGGTCGCTTTCGAGGCAGTAGATGCTGTCATAGGGCAGCTCCATCTCGGTGCGGTTCTGCCGGATGGTCAGCACCTTGCGGCCGCTGGCCGTCTTTTCGTGGAAGAGGGCCTCCAAGCAGTTGGGCAGCATCCGCTCCATGTCCCGCTTGAGGATGTAGCGGAACGCATTGACGGTGTAGCCCTCCGGCGCAAATTCCAGATAGGCAGAGATGTAGATGAGGGCGATGTCCGGGCTGGACTGGCGCAGCTGGCGGCCCAGTGAGATGCCGTTCATGGTGTCAAGGTCCACGTCCAGCAGCGCCACTTGATAAAGCTCCAGATGCGGGGTGGCAAGGGCCTCCTCGCCGCGGGTGCAGACGGTGATCTGGGCCGGGATCCCGCGCTGGGCCAGCTCGTCCCGGACTTTCTGCTCCACCCGCGCGGCAAACCGTGCATCGTCATCGCAGATCAACAAGTGCATAATGGAGTCTCCTCCCTCTCGAAAAAAGCGGGCTTCCCCATAGGAAGAGCCCGCTCTCTGGTATTGTTAGGCGAAGAATTTGTCGTAGATGCCGAAGGCAAAGATGAACAGAACGATCAGCGGCAGACCGTAGGACAGATAGCCGCGCATCCAATCCTGCATCTTGGGGCCGTCGCCGGTGTTGACTTCCTTCTTGTAGTTGTTCCAGCCCCAGCCATAGCGGGAGACGCAGAACAGCAGGTAGACCAGCGAACCCAGCGGCAGGAACAGGTTGCTGACGAGGAAATCCTCGAAGTCCAGCACCGCGCCGCCGAACACAGCAAAGCCGTCCCAGCTCCAGATGTTGTAACCCAGCACGCAGGGCATGGACAGCGCAATGATAAGGAACAGGTTCACGATGCTGGACTTCTTGCGGGTGCAGCCGGTCAGCTCCATGCCGCAGCAGATGATGTTCTCAAACACCGCCAGCACGGTGGACAGTGCCGCGAAGGCCATGAACAGGAAGAACAGGCTGCCCCACAGGCGGCCCATGGCCATGTTGGCAAAGATGTTGGGCAGGGTGATGAAGATCAGGCTGGGACCAGCGGTCTGGTCCACGCCATAGGTAAAACAGGCCGGGAAGATGATCAGACCCGCCGTGATGGCTACGAAGGTATCCAGCGCCACGATGCGGATGGACTCGCCCAGCAGCGCGTGCTCCTTGCCGATATAGCTGCCGAAAATGGCCATGGCACCGATGCCGAGGCTCAGGGTGAAGAACGCCTGATTCATGGCGCCCACCAGCGTGTTGACCACGCCGACTTCCTTCATCCGGGCGAAATCGGGCACGAGGTAGAAGCTCAGGCCCTCCTTCGCGCCGGGCATGAACAGACTGTTGACCGCGAGGACGACCATGATGACGAGCAGTGCGATCATCATGACCTTGGTCACCCGCTCAAGGCCGTTCTGCAGGCCCTTGGCGCAGACCAGAATGCCGAACGCGACCACGAAGACCATCCAGAACGCCATAACGCCGGGGTTTGCCAGCATCTCGCTGAAGGCATTCGTCACCTGCCCGGTGCTCAGGCCGGACAGCTTCCCGGCCGCCGTCATGTAAAAATAGTGCAGCATCCAGCCCGCAACGGTGGTGTAGAACATCATCAGCAGATAGCACCCGATGAGGGTAAAATAGCCGTGGATGTGCCACTTCTGGCCCGGCTTTTCCAGTGCCTGATAGGCGCGCACCGGGCTCTTGCGGCTGGCGCGGCCCACTGCAAATTCCATGGTCATGATGGGTAAGCCCAGAATGACGAGGAAGAGCAGATAGAACAGCACGAAGGCACCGCCGCCGCCCTGACCCGCCATATACGGAAATTTCCAGACGTTGCCGATGCCGATAGCGCATCCCGCCGAGAGCAGGATGAAGCCCAGCCGCGATTTTAGGGTCTCACGTTCCATGATGGTTTTTTCTCCTCTGTAATCCTTTTGTCCGCCCTCCCCGCACAGTTTGGGAGAGCATAATAAGGTTATTATATCACACTTCCCCCGTTTTCGGCGGGTTTTATGCAATTTTGGAGAAGAAAAAGATTCACTTTTGATGCAGGCGAAAAGAATAAGATTTCACAAGATGCAAAAAATGGAATGCTGCGATCCGGTGTGGTCAACAGCTAACGGCAGAAAAACGCCTCCCCGTGTAGGATGCGTTCTACACGGGGAGGCGTTTTGTTCCCTTTGATTTCCTATTTCAGAGCGTCCGGAGCAGCCTTACCAGATGATCTGGATGCGGCCCGCACCGTAAGGTTCCTCATAGTTGAGGAGGTAGCCGGGGTAATCGGCCAGCGGGCTGTTGGCGCTGGTCAGGTGAGGCAGACCGTTCTCATCCACACCGCCGAACATGGCCGCGTAGCTGGACATGACGAGGTAGTCCTCGGAAACATAGTCCTTGATGAGGGTCGCACCGTCGAACATCGCAAAGCCGTCGCCGAGGGTGCGCAGGGTATAGTTCATACCGGCCAGCGCATAGGTGGCGCTGGGGTTCAGCGGCTCATAGGTGCCGGTGGTCTTGTTGTAGATTTCCACGTTGGTCACACGGGGGGTGGTGGCGCTGCCCTGCCAGACGTTCTTGTCGTCGGTGAGGACGGTGTTGGGCATCATGGCGTGGATCTCATACCGGGCACCGGCCACATGCAGGAAGCCGCCGTTCTCCTTGCCGTCCGAGCCCACAAAGCGGGCACCGAACTCCAGCGCGTCTTGGATCTGCTGACCGGTGACGGACATCAGGCAAGCCACATTGCCGAAGGGGCTGACGGTCTTGCAGGTCTTGAAGCTCCACGGGCCCGCGTCCACATCGGTGCGGATGCCGCCGCCGTTCATGATGGCGATATCGCAGTGCAGTTCTTCGATCTCGTTGAAGTAGGTATAGATGCCGTCGGCCACGAAGTCGCCGAGGTTGGTCTCGCCAGAGCGGATGCGGCGCTTGCCGGTGGCGGGGTCATTGATGTAGAACTTGGAGTCGCCCACAGCGATCTCCTCACCCAGCATATCGTCCACAGCGCTGATCCACTCGGCGGCAGTGGCGGCCACGGCTGCATCCGCGCCCTCGTAAGTATCGATCAGTTCGGTGGTAATGGCACCGTCCGCACCGATGGTCATCTTGCCGACATTCTTGAAGTAGGAGCCGGTCTGGGTCAGGGTGACGGCCTTGCCGGAGGCATCAGCCACCTGCTTGTTCTCCATCACGGTGTGGGAGTGGCCGTCGATGAAGGCGTCGAAGCCGGTGGTATGGGCGATGACCTCTTCACTGGTCCACGGCGAAGAGGAGGGATCCACGCCCAGATGGCCGAGGCCGATGATGTAGGTTGCGCCAAGGAACTTTGCCTTGTCGATGGCCTTCTGGACCGCATTGTACAGCTTCTGGCCGTCGTCGCCGCCGAGGATATCATAGATGTACTTGGTCTGGCTGGCGTTCATGAAGTAGGCCGGGGTGGATTTTGTGAAGGTCTCCGGGGTGGTGACGCCCACAAAGGCGATGCGGGCACCGCCGATGGTGAATATCTTGATGGTGGGCAGCACCTTCAGGCCGGTGCGCAGATCGACCCAGTTGCAGGAGATGTAGGGGAAGTCGGCTTCCTTCATGACCGCCTTGGCGCGGGCCATGCCGTAGTCGAATTCATGGTTGCCGGGGGTGGCCAGATCGTAGCCCGCCTCGTTCATCAGCTTGATGATGGTCTCGCCATCGTCCATGGAGCCATAGGCGGTGCCCTGAATGTGGTCACCGGCGTCCACGAGCAGGACGTTCTGGCCCGCATCCTCGTAGCTCTTTTTCAGCGCAGCGATGGCGGCATAGGTCAGTTCGGGGGACTTTTTGTCGATGTAGGTGTGCACATCGTTGGTGTAGAGGATGGTGACCGCCGATTTGTCACCAAGGAAGCAATTGGTCTCTTCGGCCGACGCCGCGGGCGCAGCAAACGAGACTGCGGTCAGTGCAGTGGCAGCTCCAGCAGCCTTCATAAAGCTGCGGCGGGAAATGAACTGTTTCACAGGAAATGACCTCCTTTTGATCGTACAGCACGGTTTTGCGGCACAGGCTCTCTCCCCTGCGCCGTATTTGTGATATAAGCATAACACACTTTGACACTTTTCTCAAGGCAAAACCGTAAATCCTGCGCAAAATCATTTCACGAAAGACATGCTTTTTATTGGTTTTCTGTAAATTTCCACGAAAAAAGGCCGGGCCCTGCATCCCGTCTCAGGCTTGCAGGGCCCGGCCCCATTCAGGGGGAGATCCAAAAATGGATCGGAGAAATCATTTCGGCACGCACGTCAGATGGCGTGATACTCCTTGAGGAACTTTTCAAGGTCGGTGCCCTCGATCTTCTTGAGCACTTCCTTGAGCGCGACCCGCTGGATGAACGGCAGGTCCATCTCGGTGATCTTCTTGCCGTCGCGGAGCTTCACGGTAGCATCGATCAGGCTGCGGACGTCATAGGTGCTGCCCCAAACCTCCGGCACGCCGCGGTCGATGTTCAGCAGAGTGTAAACGGCCTCCATGCCGGTGCGCATCGAATACTCGGTGGTGAAGATGGTGTCGCGGCCGGTCTCGGCGAACTGGCCGAGGAAAGCGAAGTTGACGGCACCCTGCGGCACGATATCGGGGCGGTCGCCGAAGGCACGCGGCATGAAGAAGGCGTCGATATAGGGCATCATGACCGGCACGGTGTTGGCGCTGTGTTCGGCCAGCTCAGCGATTTCCTCGGTGGGCACGCCCAGATGGTACAGCCACTCCATGCAGATCTCGCGGCCGGTGCAGTCGCGCATGGGCTTCTTGACGTAATCGCCGGGCTTGTCGCTGAACAGGCCGTAGACCCAGACGCAGAGCTGGTTCTTGGGCTGGTCACGGAACTGCTGCTGGCGGTTCAGGGTCCAGCTGAGCAGCCAGCTGGAGTCCTTGACCGTGACGATACCGCCGGTGACGGTGTGGCCGCTGAAGGGGTCACGCTTGCAGATCTTCTTGATATACTGGGGGATTTTGTCGTCCAGCGTGGTGATGGTGGCGCTTTCCCAGTTGGACAGCTCCGGCTGCGAGCAGAACTTTTCGGGATGGCCGAAGGAGGGGTCCTGCGCGGCGATCTTCTTCCACAGATCCCAGCCGTTGCCCGGTTTGATGGTGGGGTCGAACCCCGCCGCCTTGTCCTGCGAGCCGATGGTGCAGCTCTCGACGCAGCCGCCGTTGGTGATGAAGAGCAGGTCGTTCTCCGTCAGGTCCAGCACCTTTTCCTCACCCTTGTGCTCCACGGTGATGGAGCTGGCCTGTTTCTTGCCGTCCTCGATCTTGAAGCAGACGTCCGTGACCTTCGTCTCGTACTGGAACTCCACGCCGTGCTCCTTCAGGTAGGTGACCATGGGCAGGATGATGGACTCGTACTGGTTGTACCGGGTGAAGCGCAGGGCGGTGAAATCCGGCAGACCGCCGATGTGGTGGATATAGCGCTTGAGATAGAGCTTCATCTCCAGTGCGCTGTGCCAGTTCTCGAA
>ENA-ORIC01001468-ORIC01001468.1-human-gut-metagenome-genome-assembly--contig:-NODE-1468-length-22481-cov-2.820925_pt1 | contig 22481 bp, 26 predicted proteins | sample MGYA00243023_ERZ508732 | MGnify/ENA primary metagenome ERZ508732 (study PRJEB26277, sample SAMN04329767) | human gut metagenome | biome: human-associated habitat | host: Homo sapiens | place: USA...
GACCCGGCTGAGTCAGGCGATCTCGCTGCTGCTGCACCCGCTGACCATTCCGCTCTGGGCCGGCATCCTGATGCTGTTCGGCAATACGCTGATGGCAACGATGCCGCTCAGCATCAAATGGTTTTTCCTGGCCGTACTCGCCCTCAATACGCTGGTCGCACCGGCTCTCTGCATCGGATTGCTGAGAGCCTTCCGGCTTATTCCGGACCTGCGGCTGTCCGAACCGCGGCAGCGGCTGATTCCGATCCTGATCGTGCTGTTGAGTTACGTGAGCTGCCTGATGATGCTCTCGGACGTGATGATGGCTTTTCTGATCCGCAGGTTCCTTTTCGCAGCGATGGGCTGTGTGGTACTGACGCTGATCGTAACGCCTTTCTGGAAAATCAGCCTCCACATGACCTCGATCGGGGGCTTGCTCGCCCTACTGACCGCACTGAACGCATCGGGATTGGGACAATTCCCGTACACGCTGGTATTGTTCATCCTGCTGGCGGGATTGCTCGGCAGCGCCCGGCTCTGGCTCGGGAGCCACAACCTCGCACAAATAGCGGCGGGACTGGCAGGCGGCTATACCATCGCATTGCTGCTGATCTTGTTCGTCTGAACCTCTGGCGTTCTCAGCCAATAAATGGCCCGGGACCCGTAGAACGGTCGGCCGTCACGCAGCGCTATCGATTGCTGTAACACAGCGTCAGAATCAATAAAACCCTTCCGGAAATAAGGTCCGGAAGGGTTTATTTTGCCTTGGCACGGGATTTGCTTATTATCTTACCAGAATGAACTCCGGGATGCCGGATAGGAAAAGGCTCTATACCTTAACCGGAGAATGTGGCACAGATTTTGAAGGTTTCTATAGTAAAAGAAATGCCATTGCAGCAAACGGACACGGTGCCGCTTCGGAAACGAAGCACGCATGCAAAGGTTTCTTCATTTATTTAAGTTTGGGTTAGTAGTTTAGGGGTGAAAGTCCCCAAGGAGAGCAGGCAACCGTGAGGTTCCCTGCTTTTTCTATTGTTACAGGTTCCGCTCCCGGCCGAGATCCCCGATCAACTCGGCAGGTTGAAGACTGAGGTGTCGAACTCTGCGAAATCGATAATCACGTCATGCACGCCGGGAATACTCAGCATAAATTCGTGCTCCTCTGCAGGGGCAATGGCGATAATCCGGCCTATACCGGCCTGCCGGGCCGATTCTATACCCGAGAAAGCATCCTCGATCACCATGCAAAACTGGGGTACCACTCCGATCCGCTGCGCGGCACGCAGGTAGATATCGGGATCGGGCTTGCCTTTGAGCGTCCCGTCGTCATAGACGATCCGCTCAGGCTTAAACCAACGGTCGAGCCGGAACTGACGGATAAAAAAGTCGAGATTCGTCCGCCCAGAAGCCGTGGCGATCGTCGTGGGAATATGATGTTCGGTAATAAAATCGAGCAATTCGTGGACTCCCGGCGCCAAATGGAAGTTCACATCGTCTTCGAGGCAAAGTGCACGGTAAATTTGCTCTTTCTGCTCGACCAGGCGCCTCTCTTCGACCAAATCGATCTCGCGGCCCAGCTGGTACTCGTAAATCGATTTACCTTTCCGCCCGTGTACATGTTCGTCCATCTCTTCCGGATCGAAAGGATGGCCGCGCAGGCTGAACGACACGGTATTCCACGCCTGCTCCTGCTTTTCAGTATCGAAAAAGAGCGTACCGTTGAAATCGAAAATAATACCGTCACAACGCAGTTCCATGCCGTTACTTCTTAACGAGTTTACACTTATAATGCGCTTTGAAATTCCCCTTGGTCATCCCGACCAGCTTGCTCTTAAGCAGCGTGCGGCGCAGGGGGGAAAGGTGATCGACGAAGAGTTTGCCGTCAAGGTGATCGTACTCGTGCTGGATGCCGCGGGCGGCATAACCGCTGTACTCCTCGTCGTGCTCGACGAAATTCTCATCCACATAACGGATTTTAATACCGGACGGACGCATCACGTCCTCGTGGATCCCGGGCAGGCTCAGACACCCTTCGCTGAAACGCCATTCGTCACCGAAGCGTTCGTAAATCTCGGCGTTGATAAAAGTTTTCTTGAAATCGGCCAATTCGGGCTCTTCCTCGGCCCAAGGCGAAGCATCGACCACGAACATGCGGATGCTTTTACCCACCTGCGGTGCGGCAAGCCCTACCCCATCGGCATCGTACATCGTCTCCCACATGTCGGCGATGAATTGCTGCAGGCCGGGATAATCCGGGGTAATGTTTGCGGCTGTCTTGCGCAGCACGGGCGAACCATAAATGTAAATCGGTAATATCATAAAACGTTTCTCTTAATATTCGTTGCCGTTCCAATTTCAGGCACCATCGCCTGCATGCCGGGAAAAGCCCAGAGATGCCGGATTCATCCGGCCTCCTTCCCGTCCTCACTCATCGGGCTCAGTGGCGGCTCTCCAAATACCCTTGCAGGATGATCGTCGCGCTCACCCGGTCCACCAATCCTTTGTCCCCGCGCCGCCGGCTCTTCTTCACTCCCCCTTCGATCATCGCCTGAAACGCGAGTTTCGAAGTAAACCGTTCATCGAACATCTCGATCCGCAGATCGGGGAACTCCTTTTGCAGCCGGGTGACGAACGGACGGATATACGTGTAGGATTCTGAAGGAGTCCCGTCCATTTGGCGCGGCATGCCCACGACCACAGTTTCCACTCCGTTCGCGGGCAGGTATTTCTTCAGAAAATCCATCAGCGTATGGGTCGGCACGGTGTCGAGCGCCCCGGCGATCATCTGTAACGGATCGGTAACCGCGAGGCCCGTCCGCTTGCGTCCGTAGTCAATCGCCACTATTCTGCCCATCGTTTTCAGGTTTCGGTATGAAAGGAACAAAGGTATAAAAATAACGCTACTTTTTGAGCGATTATTTTCTCCGAACAAAATTAAGGACAATAACGCAGGGGTGGCAGCATCTTTGCGGATAGCATCCGGGAAGCTTCCGTTTGAGCACCTCCACTTCGACATAACAAACTGAAAACATGAAAAATATACTATTGATCGGAGCCAGCGGATTCGTCGGTTCGGCCATCCTGAAAGAGGCGCTGGAGCGGGGGCACAGCGTCACCGCCCTGATACGCGACCCGGCCAAATTGACGATCAGACATCCCAACCTGAACGCGGTCTCCGGCAACGCCTCTTCAGCGGACGAAATCACATGCACGGCCAAAGGCATGGACGTCGTGATCAGTGCGTACAACCCCGGCTGGAAAAACCCCAATATCTACCAGGAGATACTCGCCACTTACCCGGCCATCATCGCAGGGACGAAACGGGCCGGTGTCGGACGCCTGCTCATCGTCGGGGGAGCCGGCAGCCTGAACGTCACACCGGGCAGGAGTCTGATCGAATCGGGACAAATTCCGGCATCTTTGCTGCCCGGGGTCAAAGGGCAGGCCGAAGTATATTCGCGGTTGCTGATCCCCGAGAAGAAACTCGACTGGGTCTTCTTTTCCCCGTCTGCTGAGCTGTTCTCCGGCAAACGAACGGGTAATTTCCGCCTCGGGAAGGATGATCTGATCGTCGACGGACAGGGACAAAGCCGCATCAGCGTCCAGGATTACGCCGCAGCTATGATCGACGAAATGGAACACCCCGCACACCACCGGGAACGCTTCACCGCAGGATATTGACAACGTGCTGCTCCCGGCCACCGGAAGGGAGCGCGATGCTCCGGAAAACCGGCGGCCTCCGCCCGTTCAAAAATAAAAAGGGCGGAATTCCGTTATTTTTACAGAAAATAGGGTAAATGGGAAAATAATATTACCTTTGTCAAGTAAACAACGTAGGTTCATTCTGATCTTTATCTCCTTTGCATTGTCCCGGACGGGTCCGTCCGGTCTCTTTCATCGTTGAAATCGACCTTTATAAGCTTCCTTTGTTTCGGCAATCCGCTGCCCGAGTAGGTGTGTTACGCAAACTGAAGACGGCAGGTGTCAAATTTCAACGGTGTTACGGATATGAAATCATTTTTTATCGGCAAGTACGAAATTAAACTGCCTATCATACAAGGCGGTATGGGTGTAGGCGTATCCCTCAACGGCTTGGCTTCGGCCGTCGCCAACGAGGGGGGAGTCGGGGTTATTTCAGCGGCAGGACTGGGGCTGCTTTATCCCGAATACAGAGGAAGTTACCCCGAAAAGTGCATTTACGGACTCGGTCAGGAGATCCGCAAAGCCCGCGAAAAAACGTACGGCGTGATCGGCGTCAACATCATGGTGGCACTCTCCAACTTCTCCGATATGGTACGTACGGCCATTGCAGAGAAAGCGGACGTGATATTCGCCGGTGCAGGACTTCCGCTCGATTTACCCTCCTATTTGACGACCGACAGCAAGACGCAGCTCGTTCCGATCGTTTCCTCTTCCCGTGCGGCGAGGCTGATTTGCGAGAAATGGTCGGCCAACTACGGGTACCTTCCGGATGCGATCGTCGTGGAGGGCCCGAAAGCGGGAGGACACCTGGGTTTCAAAAACGAACAGATCGAGGACGAACACTACTCGCTGGAACACCTGATTCCGGAGGTGGTCGAGGTAGCCCGGAGTTACGCCGGGCGGAAAGGCATCCCGGTCATCGCAGCGGGCGGCATAGCGACCGGCGAAGATATCGCACGGTTTATGGCGCTGGGCGCATCGGCGGTACAAATGGGTTCCATTTTCGTCCCGACCGAGGAGTGCGACACTTCGGTCGATTTCAAGCAAGTGTACCTGAACGCCCACCGGGAGGATATCCGCATCATTCAAAGCCCGGTAGGCATGCCCGGACGCGCTTTCGACGGGGAGTTCATCCGGAACGTGGCCGAAGGCAAAGAAAAACCCCGGTCCTGCCCGTTCCACTGCATCAAAACATGCGACTATACCAAAAGTCCTTATTGTATCATCAAAGCGCTCTACAATGCCGCCAGAGGCAACATGAAAAAAGGCTATGCCTTTGCCGGCGGCAACGCCTACCTCTCGGACAGGATCAGGAGCGTAAAGGAAGTGATCGAAAAACTGAAAGCCGATTTCTTCCTCTCCAAAGCCCTTTTATAAAGTACAAGCGGCTCAAATCATCAAAAACATCCGCACATGCGGAAACATTATTATGACATTTAACGAACTGAACATTGCAGAACCCATATTGAGGGCCGTCTGCGAAAAAGGATATAACGAACCTACTCCCATCCAGGAGCAGGCAATCCCGGTAGTTCTCCGGGGAAAAGACATTTTCGGCATCGCGCAGACAGGAACGGGTAAAACGGCGGCATTCGCCATCCCTATCCTGCAACACCTGCTGAAAAAAAACGAACAAAACATTGCTGCTGAACCGGCTTCCACCAATGAACCGGGCCGGCCCCGCCGCAACCGGAGAGGCCGGTCGCACGGAAAAAAAGAGTACCGCGCCATCAGGGCACTGATTCTGACGCCCACGAGGGAACTCGCCCTGCAAATCAACGACTGTTTTACCGACTACGGCAAATACACGGGACTGAGGCATACGGCGATATTCGGCGGGGTGAAACAGCATCCCCAGACAGAAAAGCTGCGCCAGGGCGTGGATATTCTGATCGCGACCCCGGGCCGGTTGCTCGACCTGATCGGACAGGACGAAGTGAGACTCGAAAGCCTGACGCATTTCGTACTGGACGAAGCCGACCGAATGCTCGACATGGGATTCATCGCCGACATCAGGCGGTTGCTGCCCATGCTTCCGGCAGAGCGGCAAACGCTTTTCTTTTCAGCGACCATGCCCAAGGATATCGTCGCCCTTTCGGGCTCCATCCTGCACGATCCAGCACGGGTCGAGGTGACCCCGGTCTCATCGACGGTCGATACGGTCGACCAGCGCATCTATTTCGTCGAAAAACCCGAAAAAAAGGGGTTGCTGATATCGCTACTGAAGCAAGAATCCGATAAATCGGTGCTCGTATTTTCACGGACAAAGCACGGTGCCGACAGCATTTCGCGTATCCTGAAAAAGGCCGGCATCCGGAGCGAAGCGATCCACGGGAATAAATCCCAGGGGCAACGCCAGCGGGCTCTGGGCGACTTTAAGTCGGGAAAGATACAAGTTATGGTGGCCACGGACATCGCAGCACGCGGCATAGACATCAACGAACTGAACATGGTGATCAACTACGATCTGCCCGATGTAGCCGAGACATACGTGCACCGGATCGGAAGAACCGGCCGTGCAGGCCGTTCGGGAACAGCCCTTTCATTCTGTTCCAAAGATGAACACGTGATGGTAAAAGACATCCAGAAGCTGACCGGCCGGAAACTGGCCACTGTGCAGTACACCGCGTAATTATTTATTAATCATAAAATATTAAATGGCAGGATCACAATCATTCGGAAAAAGAGAGAACGAAAAGAAAAAGCAGGCTAAGCGCCTCGAGAAACAGAAACGCAAGGAAGAACGCCAGGCAGCCGGCACCAGTTCGTTCGACGACATGATCGCCTATGTGGACGAGAACGGTAATTTTACGAACATACCGCCTGAAGAACGCAAAAAAGAGACGGTCAAATTAGAGGATATCGCCATCGCCACCCCTAAAAAAGACGAGATGGAACCCGAAATCCTGAAAGGCAGGGTCGAACACTTCAACGAGGCGAAAGGATACGGATTCATTAAAGATCTGGTATCGGCCGAGAAATATTTTTTCCACGTTTCGTCCGCACCCGCAGGTATTGCGGAAGGCAATACCGTCACTTTTGAAACGGAAAAGAGCGCACGGGGCATGAATGCGGTAAGCATAACATTGACAAAATAACAATACGATTCACTTAACAAAAACAAAAAATGAACATTTACATTTCAAATCTGAACTTCGCCACTAAGAACGACAGTTTACAGAATTTATTCGCGGCATACGGAGAAGTATCTTCGGCCAATATCATCACGGATCGCGAAACCGGACGCTCACGCGGATTCGGCTTTGTCGAAATGGCCAACGATGCGGAAGGCCAACAGGCTATCGACGCGCTGAACGATACGGAGTTCGAAGGCAAAGTGATCGGCGTGAATGTTGCGCGTCCGAAAACCGAAAGGAGCAACGGCGGGTTCAATCGCGGAGGTGGCTTCAACCGTGGCGGCGGCGGTTACAATCGCGGCGGATTCAACAGGCGATAATCAGAGTTCCGTTTCATCGGGTCAAACCCGACTGATAATCGGACTTAGGCAATCATTATGGGTCGGAATCGGGGAATACCCGATTCCGATCTTATTTTGGGAGTATGCCTTCATTTATAAAATTTACAAACCCGGGAGCTCGCATTTGTTATATCATTTTTCTGTGTTTTTTCGATCCAAAAAACTTAATTTCAAGCAACGAATAAAGCCAAGAATCATACACCCGATGAAAAAACGGATCGTACTGTGTTTGGCAATGGCGGGAATTTTTCCGGCAGTACAGGCACAAACTGTCGTTATCGATTCGCAGGTCACGCTGGCCGAAGCTTTGGCGGGGTCTTCGGCTCCGCTAGAGGTACTGGATAGTCTGGCAATTGCCGATGTTGAGTATTATTCGTTCGACGGGAAACTCCACCGGGGACAAATCGTAATGCACAAAACCCTGAAGGAGGATGTTATCCACCTGTTCCGGTTTATGCGCAACCAACGGTTCCCAATCGAAAGCGCGATTCCGATCCGATTCGACAAACCGAACGACGGGACCTCCATGGACACCTTGAACAACTCTTATTCGTTTCACTACCGCCGAATCTCGACCTCCGGCAACGGTAGCAGATCGGTGCACTCTTACGGTATGGCTATCGATATCAATCCCTACAACAATCCGGCGGTTCTGGCCAACGGCAAGGTCATCCCCCAGGGAGGAACCTACGATCGCGACATCCCGGGCACCCTAGCCGACACATCGCCCGTCGTAAAAGAATTTATTCGGCTGGGGTGGACATGGGGCGGCAACTGGACTTCGCTCAAGGATTACATGCACTTCGAAAAGAAACTACCGTAAGCTATCGATGCATATCCAAACCCATCATCCAGCTTCTTCAAAAATATTGTGCGGGGCATTGTTCTCAAGACATATAAAAAAACTATCAGATAAGCTGAAAATCAACAAATTGCCGCATGGCATACCGAAGTAAAATAAAAAACGGTGCGGCTAGACAAGCCGCACCGTTTACGCAAATCGTTTTTGTGACACCGACAGGATTCAAACCTGTGACCTTCTGATCCGTAGTCATAATCTGGCTATTTTTATTGATTTCCCGATATTTTGACTGTACGTTATAATTATCAGTATTTCAGCAATAAAAGTAGCAAAATAATTTAATTTTGTTTTTGTTTATTTTGATCTAATTTGTAAGTTTGTGTTGAAATTGTGTATCCGGAATAAAATTTCAACACAAAATGCAGTATTCAAAAGACGGAATTACGGTTGCTGTTGTCTTGGATAAATACAAGCCCAAGAGAAACGGCCTTTATCCGGTTCGCATACGTGTAACCTATCGACGACAAAGACAATATTACCCCACTGGAAAGGATTTAACTCTGGAACAATGGGAGCGGATACCCTTAACCAGAAACAGAGATTTAAAAACAATTCGAGAAAGTATTGCAAATAGTTTCGACATAGTTCGACAGAATGTCGATGAGTTGGCCACTCTTGCCGGATTCTCTTTCGAGGCCTTGAATACCCGCTTAAAGTCCGGGGCGACGGATACGATAAATACCGCGTTCCGGGCTAAAATAGCAGATTTGAACGAACAGAACAGAGTTGGCAATGCAATTGTTTATAACAATGTTTTGAAAGGTTTAGAGCGCTTTGCCGGGGATAAAATTCGCTTCGACGTTGTTACGGTGGAATGGGTAAAGAAATACGAGAAATTCCTACACTCTGAGGATAAAACAACCTCTACAATCGGGATTCACCTGCGCACACTCCGAACGATACTTAATGAAGCTAGGAGATCGGGGATTATCAAAGAATCGCAATACCCATTTGGCCGGGGGCGTTATGAGATACAGGCCGGAGAGGGGCGAAAATTGGCCCTTACGCTGGATCAAATAGGCAAGATAGCCCGTTATGAGGACGGCAGCGATGCAACGGCGAAATACCGGGATTATTGGATGTTTCTATACCTCTGCAATGGTATTAATATGGCCGACTTCGTTAAATTGAAGTACGGGGATATTGTTAACGGAGAACTTTGTTTTGTCCGTCAAAAGACGGAGCGGACAACAAGAACAAGAAAAGAAATACACGTTATAGTGTCAGAACCTATGCAAAAAATCATAGATCGCCGGGGCAATGTTCCGGAACCGGATAATTATATATTCCCGGTGCTGACTGGCAACGAGACAGCGTTAGAGCAAAAACGCAAAACGCAGTACCTTACCCGTGCGATCAATAAACGAATGACTATGATAGGAAAAGCGTTAGGCATCGACCATATTTCCACCTACACGGCCAGGCATTCGTTTGCAACAGTGTTGAAGCGCTCCGGGGCTAATATCGCCTATATATCGGAATCGCTGGGACATCAGGATTTAAAGACCACCGAAAACTATTTAGCTTCTTTCGAGAGGGAGGAACGGGAAAAGAATGCAGAATTACTGACTAAATTCTAGCTACGTATGGCACGGAGAGCAAACATTATCATTGATGCTAAAAAACTAGATATATATAAAGCATTACTTGAGGAAATAAAAGCCAAAGGCTATCCCATTGACGAAAACACTACAACTATTAAAATCCATGCTTTAGCGGAATATAAGGAAACAATATATAAAGATTTGGGGAAACTTGAGGATCGGTTAAATAATTACATAGCTATCAACGGAAATAAAAGGGTTGCTAAAATGAGTTATGTAAAATTCTTCGTATATCCCGTCCCACATTAAACCGCTGGATTAAAAAGGGATTTATTAGTTGGGATTATTTCGGAGCTTCATTCGATTTACTGCAGCAATGGCTACTCATCTTACGCGGGGGCCGTCCTGATGATAGCAAAATGCTTGAACGTGAATTTTGGGGTGATTGTTTATTAGATGTTTTCGGTACGGACAAAGAAAAATCCCCCCCTATATCATTAATAGATATATCCTGTTCACGCATTGACAGTATATGTTTATTTTGCAAAACGTATCGAAGAATAATTAACCATGAATCCCAAATGTTCGACGTTGCAAGTGTAAGAGAATGCGAAAAACAGCATGACGGACCATGGGCGGAGTTCTGGAATACTTGTGACGCTATACGAGCTACAACAGAAACTATCCGCTGGTTCAAAATGAGTTATCAAAGGATAAAATATAAAAAACATAATAACTATGGATTCCCCGCAACGATAAATCTAATGTCATTTTTACAACAGATTAAACGAATTAAAAATAATTTGTAATTACTTTACATTTGTGGTTTTCCCCGCAAGATTTTGAGCAATTTTACGAAAAAAATAAGACAGTCTATTAAAAAATGCGAATAAACTTCGTTTGTATTAGCAGTATGTAGCATAATAAATGTTACTGCGGATACTACATTTTTTTTCACCTTTGTAGTACCTGCAATGAAGCAGGTAACTACAACGGAACGGAATGACGCTTGTGAGGATGCAGGCAACATTTTCCAGATGGATTTAAAGCCGTTTGTAGATCACCTACAAACGGCTTTTATGTTACTCAACCTGCTGTTGTGATGCAGCATAAATCTAATATTATGGACGGAATCACAATTAATGATTCATTGCCTTTCGCCGCCTTGACGGTAGGACAGGCCAAAGAAATTATTTGCGGACTGGTTTCGCAGGAGCTCAAAAAGGCTGTAACCCCAAAAGAAAAACCGGTGCTCGATATTATGAACATCGACGATACACTTCGGTTTCTGAAAGAACAGGGATTACCAATGACTAAAGCCACTCTTTACAACAAAACATTCAAAGGCACGATCCCATTTAAACGAGTGGGGAAACGAGTGGTTTTCTCTCGAATAGAACTATCGCGGTATCTGGAAAGCCGCACCACCCAGCCAGAAACAAAATCGGATGCCGCGTTGAGGTTATCGGAAAATGTACGTAAACGATAGGAGGTCCGGCGATGAATGACAAAAGAAAAGCCGCCCCCACAGGAAGCGGCAATACCTTGGCAGGTGAACAAATTTCCTACTGCAAATATAGTCACAGATCAAGAAAAAGCAAGCGGAAAATTAATTTCTCCGACACCCAGTCACAGGCATTCGCAGCTATTCAAAGGCTGCACGAAACCGAAATGCGGAAAGCTCGCAAATTCTTCACAGAACACCCTACCTGCACCTATTCCCGCGCCGATCTCGCTGAGGCACTAGAACTGCCGATAAACCACATTACGCGAATTGCGTACAACCTGCTCGATGCCGGATTTATCCGCGTAATCGGTAAGGATCGCAACCCTCGTAGCGGAATTACCGTGGAGATGCTGCAATTGACAGGAAAGGAGGTAGATCATGCCTAAAGATGCCTACTATTTCCCGCACGACTCCAACGCAAAAGACGATCCTAAATGCGTCCTGCTAATCGAGCAATTAGGAATGGAGGGATACGGGATTTACTGGATGTTGATCGAAACCCTCCGAGAACAACCGGATTACACCTACCCTGTGGCAAATATTCCCGCACTCGGAAGAAGATACAATACAACTGCAGAAAAAGTGAAAACGGTGGTATGTAACTATGGACTTTTTACAGTAAAAGATGATAAAATATTCTTTTCTGACAGTCTTAACCGCCGAATGCTAGTACTGGAAGAAAAACGTGCAAAACGCTCAGAAGCAGGACGATTAGGGAATGCTGCAAGGTGGAAAACATCGCAAACGGATCGCAATGCGATAACATTGCGATCGCAATTCATCGCAAGTAAAGTAAAGAAAAGTAAAGAAAAGGAGAGTATAGGAAAAGAGAGTATGAGAGGAAAACGCAAGCCGTTTTCCCCTCCCACCCCATCAGAGGTAGAATCCTTCTTTACTGAGAACGGGTACACCTCAGAGGCTGCCCGTAGGGCTTTCGACTATTACACGGATGCGAATTGGCACGATGCAGAGGGTAAGCCCGTGCTCAACTGGAAACAAAAGATGCGGGGCGTATGGTTCAAACCTGAACACAAACAGTCGTCCGGAATGGACCTTAAAATTCCACTTTAAAACGCTAATCTATGAATCAGAATACAATACCCCAAGCCGTAGAGTTGGAACAGTCGGTAATCGGTACGCTGATTATGGAACCGGACAGACTGACGGAAGTAGTCGGGATACTCTCTCCTGAATCGTTTTGCGACGACAGAAACTCGTTTATCTATAAAACCCTAATCGAAATGTTCGACCAAAATACACCGGTCGATCTGTACAATGTCGGGAAACGGTGCAATGGGTCGCCGCTGTTCAAAGGGCGTGCCGGAACTTTGTATGCTTCGGAATGCACGTGCAAAGTAGGAAGCGGGGTTAATCTGTTGTTTCAGACACAAATCATCCAACAGTGTTATATCGCCCGTTTGCTGAAAAATGCCGGGTCTAGGATTTACTCACTCGCCAGCAATAACACGGCAGATGTGGCCGATGTGCTGGATGAATCGAATAAACTGATCGACAAAATAAATGCGCTTTCCTGTGGCAGTTCGGCGGGACAGTCCCTCCGGGATAGCCTTACGGAATCTTTGAAACTGGCAGAACAGCGGCAAGCCGCATATTTGGGAGGATTACCAACCGGCATTCCAACCGGGATCTCGGATTTAAACCGGCTTACCGGGGGCTGGAGGGGGTCGCAATTGATTATCCTGGCTGCTCGTCCGGCAATGGGCAAAACCGCCTTAATGCTGCACTTTGCCAAATCTGCGGCGCTGAACGGAACCCCGGTATGCATTTTCTCGCTGGAGATGTCGCACGTTAGCCTGTCGGATCGGCTCTTACTCTCGGAGTGCGAGGTTGAGGTCAACAGGTTTCGTAATGGTGATTTGTCCGGAGATGACTGGCGGCAACTCAACGAAGCATCCGCACAATTGGAAAAGCTGCCGATACATGTGGATGATAACGCAGTTGTCTCGATGCGGTACATAAAAACCCGCTGCCACATTCTGAAAAAACAGGGCAAATGCGGCCTGATTATGATCGATTACCTCCAGTTGGCAGACACCTCGACCAAAGAGAGAAACCGCAACCGGGAGCAGGAAATCGCACAAGCCAGCCGACAGGCGAAGATCATAGCCAAAGAACTGGACGTTCCGGTTGTCTTATTGTCTCAACTCTCACGGGAATGCGAAAAGCGGGCGGACAAACAGCCTCAACTATCGGATTTGCGGGAATCGGGCGCTATCGAACAGGATGCGGATGTAGTGGGATTTATCTTCCGCCCTGCGTACTACGGCCTCGACAGGATCGAAACACTCAAATACGGCAATATCTCTACGAGCGGTTTAGGCATCATCAATATTGCCAAACAACGGGACGGGGCAACCGGCTTGGTCGCATTCTCCCATAATCCGAGTATGACCAAGATTGGAGATTTTCAGGAAAACAAAATACCTTTCTGAAATAAGCCCTTTTCCATGTCGGGTGGATGAAGTGCCCGTAACACGAAAGAAAATTAAAAATTCAGAAACAATATATGAAAAAGAAGATGTTTTACCCGCCTTTGCGGGATGAGTTTACAAAGTTCGGCGATAAGTTCGAGAAAATCGCCCACAACGAGGTAAACGGGATGTACTGTTACAAGCGCACGACCTCCGACGGACTGACCTATTACGAGGTGTTCAAGGCTCCGACGGCCAAAGACGAAAACGGGAACACCTACGAACGCTACCCGAGCTCTTCGGGGTTTGGTTACGGTACAGCCCTTTGCATCCGGGGTGACGAGAAACAAACGCAGGATAAAATCGCCTGGTACATGACTAACGGATTTGAACACGGGCGCTATGGGATTTTGTGAAGAAGTAGTACAAACCATTCACGGCAATTGTCCGAGTAAATCGAACTGCTACAAGGTAATCAACCTTAACGGGCATGCTTCATTGTCCAAAACAAAGGCCCTGAAAGCCTACGAAGAGCAATTTTACATCCAATGCGACAAGTATCGGAACGCCAGCATAACGGGTTACTTCGAACTCTATTTGCGAGTGTATTACCCCTCCCAACGTTCCGATCTGGATAATGCGCTAAAGGTGGTTTTAGACTGCCTGCAACGGGTGAAGGCAATAAGCAACGATAACAAATGCGTGAAAATCGTAGCGGAGAAGTTTCTCGACAAAGACAAACCGAGAATCGAATTTGTATTAAAACGAGTGTAACTATATGAAAATAACAAACATTTACATAATACAACAAGGCAAGTGAAATGCTCAACAAGGGTGAGGTTAGGGTGAGGTGCAAAAAATGCACAATGCCGGACACACCCAAAGGTTACCCAAAGGATTAATAATTATTTGACACCTCAACAAGGAGACAAAATCCCGAAATAATGGGTTGTAAAATCATTGCATTAAAGACAAAATTTCGTGCGGTTTATACTTCCTGAAATACAGAAATAGCGTATAGGGAGATATTCAGCGAAAATTAGGAATAATTCACCCTGAATAAGACTAATTATCGGGTGAAATTCCGATAGTTGCCCTCAAAACAGGTAAAATGCCCTTATAAACAAACTATTTTTGTAAAAACACACTATATGGGAATTGTGACGGAGCATGAACTAACAAAAAGTGTGATCGACACCAAGTCAAAAGTTTCTCAATACGTCTCAAAAAAGAGGCGTGAAAAAGGCTTGTCTACATACGAACTTGCCAAACAGAGTGGTGTTGATTGGTCTACCGTCAAAAATATAGAAAATGGAAAGACCGTGAAGATCGATATATTAACCAGAGTTATAACCGCTCTAGGTGGTAATATCTTGATTGTATAATTCTATTATTTATCGTTAAATCATTAAAATCATGACTGCTATTCGAGAAATTGAAATTCATGGCAAACCGAGAAAGGCTCTGTTTACTATTTCCCTGTGGAATGTATTGGAAAAAGAAGGGATTCAAGTCGACCTTAAGCCCAGGGATGACGACAGTTTACAATCCATGCTATCCGCTGCGTGCGAATTTATAAAACTTATATATGCCGCTTTGCGCAATGCCGTTGATTACGGCCTCGAGGATAACTATCCCCTAACATTACTGGATGTGGATTTATGGGCCACCGAAAATAAGCAGGAGTTTATAAAAATAATTCCTTTTGTTACGGCGGATTTACATGGTTGTAACACATCTGATAGTGCTAATCCGTGCTAACACTAGCTAATAAGTAATTATCACTGCATCAAATGAGCATCATAGGTAGCATATTTGTCCGCCTCGGACTGAAATCGGATGAGTTCAGCAAGGGTATCAAGCAAAGCGAGGGTCAATTATCCTCTTTCAAAGGTGTTGTAGGGAAAATAGGCGGGGCTATTGCCGGGGCATTTACGGTCGATAAGATCGTACAGTTTACTAAAGAGGCGTACAAGCTGGCCGGGCAGGCTCAGGGGGTTTACAATGCTTTCTCAAGGCTCAATAGACCGGGCCTGCTAAATGACCTGAAAGAAGCCACCCGAGGGACTACAGATGAACTCAAATTGATGCAAACGGCAGTTCGGGCCAGCAATTTCAAAATTCCCCTCGATCAACTCGCAACTTATTTGAGATTTGCTACAGATCGCGCAATTGAGACGGGAGAGAGTGTTGATTATCTTGTAAACTCTCTTGTTCTTGGAATTGGCCGAAAGTCTCCTTTAATCTTAGACAACCTGAGCATTTCTACGGTACGACTGCGGGAAGAGCTTGCAAAAACAGGTGATATGGCTAAAGCCGTAGGCAATATCATCGAAGAAGAAATGAAAAAAGGCGGGGATGCTATCGAAACTTCGGCGGTAAAAACACAGAAATTAGGAGCGGCTTGGAAGAACTTTATGACATCTGTAGGAGATACGTCTGTAGTAAAAAGTACTGGCGATGCTATAGTTAGCACTCTTACATATATCGCAGATTCTTTCGATGCATTGATAAATAGCGAAAGATTGTCCACATGGCAGAAATTCTTGGGATTTTTAGGGCACGGAGGAATACAGGGGCAGGCGTTAGCCGAAGGAGCTGGTAACGCATCAGCAGGCAAGCAAATTCAAGAACGGGTCAATTTATGGACTGAAGGATTAAATACCATAGAATTAGCCGAAAGACAATTAGCATTTGCTCAATCCCAATATGCACATTTTAGTTCAGAAGAAGAAAAGAAGGCAGTTATAGCAGCCCTAAAAGAGAGAGTTAAGCTACTTAAATCTCAGGAACAGGAAAAAATAGCCAGAGAACAAACAGAAAATGGCATTAAGGCTCAAATCGCAGCCCTTGAAGAATTACGAGCAGAGGAGGCTAATCCTGAAAAAAGGGCGGCATACACGAGCGAGATAGAATCCCTCAAAAAGAGATTGGAATTGATGACCTCTACCAATACAGTGGTCAAAGGCTCCATCGACTACATCAACCAACAAATCGAAGCTCAGGAAAAACTGTATAACTCTACTAATATACAGTCTATTCGCGATATGGCCGCCGCTAAGAAAGAGGAATTAGAGGCCGCCAAAGCATTGCTTGAGATTACCGAAAAAGATAAGCAAAAGAGGGATGAAGCTCTTAAAGGCAATATTGCGTCCGGATATTCGACCCAAGAAATGGGAGGGTCTTTTTGGTTAAAAAGAGTAGAAGAAAAAAACAAACTGGAGAAAAATTTAGCGTCTTATTCATTTGATCCAACATTATATAAGGATAAGATACAGCAATTCAAAGAACAAGCCGCAGAAGTGGATCAAGTCGCCAACTCTATCCATCAAACAATAACCAACACAATGGTTAGCAGCTTTCAGGCTCTTGCTGACGGATTGGCTGGAATATCCGACATGGACGCAGGACAGGCAATAGCAAGCCTTCTTAAACCTCTGGCAGATACGGCTATTACAGCCGGAACAATTATTATGACTACAGGCGAAGCAATTGAGAGCTTAAAAAAGTCATTATTTGGTTTTAATGGTATTAGTGCTATAGCCGCTGGAGCTATCTTGGTTGGTATTGGTGTGGCTGCACGAGCTGGCCTGTCTGCGATAGCATCATCAGGAGGCAGTTCAGGAAGTTCAAGCTATTCTCCTAATACGTCTTTCTCCGGTGGTGGAAGTTATTCCGGAGCATCAAGTCAATATGGCTATGCGTCCTACAGGGCTCAATCTGTTGACGTTAATGTTACCGGGCGTATATCCGGTCAAGATATTGTTTTGGCAAGCGACAAATACCTGAAAAACAAATCCAGATAAATATGTACGGTTTATTTGCATACAAGGAAATAACCGCCTTAAGAACGAAGCATGTTTACCGGCTTGAAATCTATAAAAAAGATTTCTCAGGAACCGCTATGGAGCTTGAAGAGTTTAGTAGTCCTCCTTTCTCCATTACTCTGGAAGGGGAAGGGGATGAAATATACCGCCCTATCATTAAAAGCTACCTGAGTATTAATATTATCGATAAAGATCAATTCGATTATACTCAATTCTTCACTTCTGACGCTTTCGGTTTCCGTGTTTTCCTTTTACGGAATGGTGTGCGCCTATGGAGCGGCTACATTACGCCGGACAGTTTCGGGCAGGATTTGCAATACCGCTCTACCATAAACTTAGTAGCCAGGGATAATATAGGATACCTTTCAGAGATAGACTACGATTGGTTTGATTACGACTTTGTGTCTATTGAACAGCTATTAACCAAGGCTTTCGACAAAATCCAAGCTCAATTTAGCTTAGATAATCGAGTAAATATTTTTTCAGGGAACAAACCAATAACTGATGCCTATATTCAAACCGTAGGACTTAAAGATAAAACTTGGTTTGAGGTTCTTGAAGAAGTACTATCCGGTTGTGGGCTTCAGCTCAGATACATCAATGACAACTACACGCTACACGACATAGCGAATGAGGTTGAATTAGGCGGGAACTACACTCCCACATTTATCGATAGGTCACAGCGGGTTAATTTTTCCCCGGCTTGGCGTGAAGAACAGTTGGAGCAGGATTATTTGAAGATAGATAATTTCTTCAATAAAATGCCGAATAAAGATAAATATGAATTTATCAAATTAAAAAACAAGGATTTTTCTCGTCCGGGTGAACGGCTATATACTATTCAAGGATGGAACCAGAGTGAAGCCAATGCATCCAATGGAATACTATTTAATAACCCAGACGAATTATATTACAACACATCATTTAATCAAGATACAGGAACTTATATTTTTGATAAGATTCCTAATACGTCTATGCTTATAAATTCCGATAATAAAACGGAATACCCTAATTCAAGCATAAGTACATCATTTATATGTAAAAAGTCAAGCACCCCCTTACATATAAACATCGATGCATTCAACGAATTGTTTGAAGTAGAATATTACGAAGGAATAGGGCATGTCATTTCTCGCCATTACGGATTTAACTATAACACATATCATCTTAATTTTTATTGCAATATATTCCTAAAAAAAGAGGATGGATCAACCTTAATATGCAAGAATAACACATGGGAGCCGTATGACAGTAGCAATCAAGATTATCGTATTGAGCTAAATTTACCTGAGACACCTGACCCCTTAACGGCTGAATCTTTCCAAGAGGATAAAACACAGTTGGATATAGTCGTTAAAAGCATTCCAGAAAATGGCGATCTTATTTTTACTATCTACAGGTGGGGAACGTCATACACCGGGACATTGCTTGGTTCATTCGCTATGCGAATCGACAATATCAAGATGTACTTTAAGGATGAGAAAGAAGACATTAGCGGCCAGGAATCCAAAATAACTATAAACGAATCCAATAACGTAAAACAATCATTCGATTTCAAGTATGGTCAAATTCCCGATAGTAGTGGGGGATACCTCGCTTTTGCGGGAGGACTTCATGACAATGACGATTACCACACACCGTTAACAGATTGGTATAGGTCTGCATTCCCGGAAAACAAATACAATCTTTTGGAGCTTGTTGGACGTGGTTTGGCCCATCACGGCAAAAAGGCCCGGAAGATTATGACCGGAACAATTCTTTTTGACGGTCAGGATTTTTCCAAAATTCTCGTTATCGATAATGAGAAGTATGTTATCAACGGTGGGACATACGATGTAACCAAAGAGACGCTGACAGGCGAATTTATCGAAGTGGAACCATATTCCACCGACGATTACGTAATAACAGGAGGTGCCGTTTCAGGCGGATCGTCCAATATCAGTACAGGTGGAAATAGGGATACTCTTTTATGGACCGATAATGCAGCGAATACCAAGAGGGTAAATGAGCTTAGTGTGGCTACCTCGGACGATCTGGCGGGTTCTAATCTGTTAATTGACAACCCCGAGTGGAGTGAAGCCAAAAGGATTAGCGCCGATATGTTGGATGATAAATTCTATTGGGATAAATCACTAGACACTACAGAGGACAAATCAGACAAGGATAGTTGGATTATTCGTACTAAACATTCCATTGTCTCCGACAAAGGCATCAGCGCTTACGGTCTGGGTTCCACCTCCGGCAGTGGTGCATCCGGTTCCCTCGGAGAGTTGGTCAACGTCGGGCAGTGGGCCGACGAGGTACCTACCGCCGACCGGGTGATGGTACAACTGGCCGGGGCTACACATTGGTCTGCAAAGCCGCTCGCCGATCTGGTCGGTCTCGATACTGCGGCCCTTGCACAATACCTGACCGCAAGGCAAGCGATATTTCAAGTTATCTGACCTGGGCCAACCTTTCCGGTAAGCCTACGGTTTACCCGACGAGTTGGGAATTGGTGGTGGGCCGGCCAACGAAACTCTCCGATCTAACCGATGACGTTGTAGCGGGCAACTATCTGCCTAAGCCAACATGGGATGCCGTATTCGAAGTGGTCACGGTGGACGGCACACCGGCGCTGAAAGTCAAGTACGATATTCTCGGGCTCAAAGGCATCACAGCCTATGCGGACGGCACCCTCTCCGGCGGCTTCTCCGGTGCGTTGGTCGATCTGGTGGACGTGGCAGTGACTAATCTTGCCTCCGGGGACATTCTCAAGTACAACGGGACGCATTTTGTAAACGTGCCGGTCTCGTCCATCGCCGGGGCTTCGTCGTGGGATCAGATCACCGGAAAACCGGAGTATTACCCGACCCGGTGGGCGGACGTGTCCGGTGCACCTACATCTCTTCCGGCCTCTGACGTATACCCGTGGGCTAAAGCGGCCTCGAAGCCGACCTATACTGCCGCCGAGGTCGGGGCGCTGGCTTTGAGCGGAGGCACCCTAACCGGTAATGTAATCACTATCGGCTCGTTCATCCTGGCGAATAGTGGTGCATACCCTCAGTTAACTTTTCGCGCAACAACGGATAATTCAGAGAGGCTGCTTTTTCGGCATGGCAACGATCTGAAATGGAGGTACAATGGCACCAACGACGGAATAATATACCACTCCGGCAACTTCAATCCCTCGTCCAAGCTGGATAAGTCCGTCTGGGATGAAGCCTTCGAGCTAAAAACGGTAAACGGTGTGCGGGTGATCTCGGCAAAGCTGGACTTTCTCAGCGTTGCAGGCATCAGCGCTTATGCTACCGGCCCATCTTCGGGCGGCGGTGGCGGCGGATTGGATTACGACCTGCTCAAACAGGCCCTGACCGGCGCAATCACCCCGGACGGTTATCCGTTCACGATCTCCGCTTCGTTTCTCGGAGCCATCGACAAAACTTATTTGACTGGAAAGCTGGCGAACACATACGCGAACAAGGTACACACACACCTGTGGGTTGATATTACCGACCGACCTACGGCACTTCCGGCCAACGGAGGCAATGCCGACACGGTGGACAATTTGCATGCCTCGTCTTTCGCCCAAATCAAAAGTTATACATATCCCAGCGGCGGAGTAAACAACATTACGGACTTAGATTTCACCGGGAATATACAGGCGCATTTCCCGGGTGCTGAATACTCCTGTATCTGGCAGGGAAAAGATTTCCGGGGTGTGATTTTTCAGCTCAAGCTGAAAGACTATTACACCCAATCCATGATGTACCGTGGCGGCGAAACAAAAACATGGATGACGGTTTGGGATTCGGGGAATTTCAATCCAGCTAATAAGTTCGGGTTCAGTGCCGATCAGTTATCAGATTTGAACAATGCCCCGAACAATGCCTTTTTCGTCGGAGCTTATAATGCTACAAACTCACCTGTCCAAAATAGTTGGTCTAACGGGTTTACTATTGCTTACGGCAATAACACTGATTTCAGAAAACAGTTTTGCTATGCAGGTGAAAAGTGGTGGACAAGAGGAAGAGATGGTGTGAATTGGGGAACTTGGAGACAAATTTGGGATTCCGGCAACTTAAATCCGGGGAATTACCTACTACTTTCCGGCGGTACGATGACGGGGGATATCGCCTTTGGATCGAATGGCAGGTCTCTAAGGGGTTCCGATGGGGGTAATATTGCCGGTGTGTTATATGATACACCTAATGCAAGATATGTTACGGCTATCGGGACAGGAAGTAGACGTTTGATTTTGGTTTCTCCGGCTTCAATATACAGGGGGGCAGGCGGAGTTGCTGAAAACTACATGATTTACGATTCCGGTAATTTTAATCCGGACAATTACCTGCCGTTGTCAGGTAATAAAATGATTACGGGAGACTTCCAATTTAAAGACGGAGTTTCTGTAAGGGATGCTGCCGGTAGGAGCGTTGTTGGGTTACTTGATGTAGCCGGTGACGGCGTGTGCGTAGTCGTTGGAAATAGTGCCAAGAAAACCCGCATTGTAACTCCCAACGACACCCCAGTGTATAGGAATGATGGTAAAGGTGCGTATAGAATCTACGATTCCAGCAATTCTAACATTTCGACCGTTGACTGGGCGGCAAAGAACATTACCGCTGCCGGTACCGTCACTGCCACCAAGCTCGTACTTGGCGGAATAACCATCGACGTATACAACGGCGCGCTGCGCGTGAACGGCAACCTTGTCGCTACGGGCGGCGTAACCTCATTAGCAACAGCATAAGAATATGGCACTCGGAAAAACGAATATTTCAATCGACCTCGTGCGCCGCACGCTCGGATCGTCGAAAACAGACGTAGGAGGGCTTTGCCTGGAGGATAAGGTAAACATGTTCTCCTACTACAAACCCATCGATTCGCAGGCTCAGTCTACCGATCCGAATACGGACTGGCCGGCCAACATCAAGCAGAATTTCGGGATCAACATCCCGGAACTCACTTTGGCCGTGGATACGGCTTTGAACTGGACGCGGGACAAGCCCACCGGCGGGCGGCTCAGTCCGTACCGGCTGACCGACTTCGGAGGTTACGAGCACACCGCGCGGCCCTGCCTCAGTTCGGGTTGTACGGGAACCGTCAGCGTCAATATGTCCGATGCGGGTTACACCACCCGTACGTTCACCTTCGAACAAATCCCTGCA
>ENA-ORIC01001482-ORIC01001482.1-human-gut-metagenome-genome-assembly--contig:-NODE-1482-length-22330-cov-4.163708_pt1 | contig 22330 bp, 26 predicted proteins | sample MGYA00243023_ERZ508732 | MGnify/ENA primary metagenome ERZ508732 (study PRJEB26277, sample SAMN04329767) | human gut metagenome | biome: human-associated habitat | host: Homo sapiens | place: USA...
TTTAGTTATAATAAAAATAAATAATTAATAAATATAAAAAGTAAGATAATTTTGATAAATTATTTAAAGCAAGAATCTCAGCAAATAAAGCAGGCCATCCAGCTGAGCAAGAAAATTCTACAAAATTTACAGAGAACGCTAAACCAACCATTCCTAAAGCAGCTAGAATAAAACTTTCTTCTTTCGTAAGTTTTGTGATTTTATCAATAAATTTTTTTCTTTTTTTAGAATCTACAACACTGCAACCTACTTCTTTATGAATACTTTTATAATAGCTATATAAATTCCACAAAGCACCTATAATAGCAATAATTCCAATTATTATTTTAATGATTTGTAGTTGTAAAGTAGAAAGCATTACTTTTAGCCATGCTCCCATAAATAACAAATAAATAAGACCTGATGTAACTAAAAAGATTATTCCTAAGGCAACCATTCTTTTTTTATTGTTACTACCAATCAACATACTAATTAAGAAAATTAAAATCCACATAGCGCAAGGGTTAAATCCATCAATAAAACCAATGATAATAGCCACTAATGGAAGTGAAATATTCTGACTATCTACTTGTCCTAAGATCGGAATAGTAGTCTTTGTTTCTTCTCGGTTTTCTTCATTCACTTCTTGTTTTATTTTTTCTAAAGAAATTACTTGATTGTTTTCTTTCACTAATTTTACTACATCTTGAAAATCTTCAGTTTGATATTTTTCTACAAAATGGATAATTTGTGCTTTTACATTATCACTATAACCTGTTAATCCAATATCACCAACTACTGTATAGGGAACATATTGATTGCTACAATTCAAAGATTGTTTCACAAGATCTAATAAATTAGAGTTTTCCTCATTAGTAGTAACTTCATACATAGTAACAACAACATTATCATTGTTATTTTGATACTCTTCTAAGAATTCTTTTTCTTTCGCACAATGTGGACAAGTGTTACTATAAAAAAGAGTAATTGGAACTTCTTTTGCTTCTACCATGGAATAGGAAAAGAACAACACTAATACTAATATTATTTTTTTAATTAATTTCATTGAATAACCTCTTCTATTTCATCAAAAAATTCTTTTTGTGTTTTTTCACCAATTATTTTTTTGATTTCTTGATTATTTTTATATACTAAAATAACAGGTAATATATTTCCAATCTCATATTTTTTTATTTGGTTTTCATCTAAGTCATAATCATATTCTACATACTCATATTCTGGATATTTTTCTTGTACACTTTTCCATAATGGGTATGTAATAATACAGCTAGAACATCCTAGTGAACTAATTCTAATAAATTTCATATTTCACCTACTTTATTACAATTCCTAGCAATTTAGAAAAAGAAATTGCTTGATTTTCATTTACTATTAAACCATTTAAAAGATTTTTATCAACAAGTATTCCATCTATTTTACAATCAGATAAATCAACATTTTTTAAATTGGTTCCAATCCATTCAGATTCTATTAAATTATTGTTATGAAGTTTGATTTTATCTAATTTGACTTCATTAAAAGATGATTTTTCAACATTATTATTTTGAAATAGTGTTTTTTTTATATTTGTATTGGAATAATTTGTATACATTAAATTGCAACTTTCAAAACTACTTTCGAGAAAATAGGAACCACTAAAATCTGTCCCAATCATTTTACAATTGTTTAGTTTTGTTCGAATAATGGAACATTCATTTAATACTGTATTAGAAAAATCACAATTTTCAAAATGGCAATCTACAAATCCAACTTTTTGAAATTCACTATCACTAAAATCTATATTTTTAAATTGACAATTCTTAAAATCAATTTCTTTTGTACTGTTTATTTTTTTATCACAGAATACTTGATTTTGAATATCTTCTATCATCATTTAATATGAAGTCTTTCTAAGCATTCTTTCAAAGCTACAAGTAATTGATCAATTTCTTCTTTAGTAGTGATTCCTGATAAACTAATACGTATACTATGTTTAGCCGTCTCTTCATCTTTGGTTGCTTCTAAAACAGAACGACTAATAGGATTATTACTAGAACAAGCACTTTGTGTAGAAATATAGATATCGTATTCTTCTAAAGCATGTTGCATAGTTTCTGGTTTAATTCCCATGACACTGATGTTTAAAATATGAGGGATTGCCTTTTCGTTACTATTGATTTTTATTTGATTGATATTTTTTAATTGTTCTTTTAAATACTGATTTAATTCTAGTGTATGTTGATAGTTAGTATCTAATTCTTCATCAATCAATCGTAAAGCTTTTGCCATAGAAACAATTAATGGCAATGCTGGGGTACCACTACGATATTTGGTTGTACTTTTTCCGCCATGAATTAATGGTTCCATTAAAATAGATTCTTTTTTTACTAAGCAAGCAATTCCTTTAATTCCATAAAATTTATGAGCTGTAAAGCTAATTAAATCTACATTTCTAAAATCGATTTTGATTTTTCCAATGGCTTGTGTAGCATCAACATGAAAATAGCAAGGATATTCTTTTAAAAGTTCTCCTATTTCTTCAATAGGTTGTCTTAGCCCTACTTCAGAATTTACGGCTCCAATAGTTACTAAAATGGTATCTGGTCGAAGTAATTTTTTTAAATCTTCTAAATCAACAATCCCATTTTTTGTTTTAACAAAGTCTACTTCAAAACCTAATGTTTGTAAATAACTAATAGGACCATAAATACTAGAGTGTTCTAGATTTGTGGTAATAATATGTTTTCCACGTTTTTGATTTCTTAACGCAATTCCTTTAATCGCCATATTATTAGATTCACTAGAAGAACTTGTATAAATAATTTCTTCTGGTTTTACATTTAAAATATGCGCAATTTGATTCGTAGCAGCATCACTTAATTTTTTAGCTTCTATTCCTAGTTTATGTAAAGAATTAGGATTCGCGAAATATTTTTCATTGACTTCTATAAATGTATCTAAAACTTCTTTTCTTGCTTTTGTTGTAGCGGAATAATCCAAATATATCATAGTTAGCCTCCTTTATAATTTTCTTAAAAACCATTATACAATAAAAAAAGACACATTTCTATATATTTTTTGAATGTGATGTAATAATACTTCTGAATTTGCTTTTTCTAGTGAAACATTTTCCATGGCTTTACTTTTGTAGGATCTTTTTCATATTTTTTATAAATTGCTAAAGCAGTATTTTGTTTAAATAAAACGGTATCTTTTGGATAACGATTTTCTAAAATAGAGCCATTTTGAATTTTCTCTTTTAAATAGTCATCTACTTCAACGATATCAATATCTAAAGCATCTTCTATTTTGATAAGATGAGACTTTCCCTGTTTAATTTGTTCTAAAGTGTAAGCATCCTCTATATTAAATTTACCTTGCTTTGTTCGAATTAAATCAGTCATTACACCAATAGTATTTAATTTCGTTGCAATATCACGAACGAGACTTCTAATATAAGTTCCTTTACTAACAAGGCATCTCATTTTAAAGAAAACCTTGTCCTCTTTTTGCCTATAATTTAAAAGTTCAATTTCTTTGACTTCTACTTTTCTTTTTGGTAATTCTACTTCTTCTTTTTCTCTTGCATATTCGTATAATTTTTTTCCATTAATTTTAACAGCCGAATAGATAGGAACTTCTTGATCATAAGAACCAATCATAGAAGATAAAATATTTTCTATTTCTTCTTTTGTTTTAAAAACTGTTTCTTCTTTTAAAATGTTTCCTGTGATATCTAAAGTATCTGTTTCTATTCCAAGTTCAATATCAGCTATATATTCCTTGAATGAACTTGTTAACAATTCTGATATTTTAGTTGCCTCTCCAACGGTAACAACTAAAACACCTGTAGCAAGCGGATCTAATGTACCTGTATGTCCTACTTTTTTTGTTTTTAATGCTTTAGAAATGATATTTACAATATCACGACTTGTATAATCTTTTTCTTTATTTACTACTAGAACACCATTCATAATCATTCACCTAGTTCATTATATCATGAATGTTTTATGATTCAAAGGTCTCTAGTCCTTCTTTTTTTAAATGAATTTGATAGATATCATCAAATTGAATTTTCTTTCCGCTAGTAAAAATTAAAGTATGATTAGTCTCATTAATTGCTTTTATAATTCCTTCATATTCTTGATATATACCACCTTCTTTTTTGGAATCAGGAACAAAATATGTCAAAGTTACAATCCATTTTTCTTTTATGTTTTCTTTTAAGAAAAATAAATTTTCATTCATTTGTTTCTTTTTATCTTCGCTAATTTCTATTTTTTTATCGGTTAATCTTGAGGTTTCCTTAATGTCATCTTCATACCCTATTAGGGCCTTAAATGGCGCAAACTGAGCAGCTCTACTATAAGCATCCATTCTAGGATGATATTTTGGTTCAAAATGTGGAAAATTTATAATGTCTTCGTATGATTCCATTATCCTTTATGACCTCCTATTTGTTGATTTCTTTCTATTGTCGTTGCCCCTTCTTCTAAATTCATTGCTTTTACGATTGCATTTTTTCCATATTTATTTTTTATATCTAAAACGATATGTTGTAATCTATTTTCTATTTCTTGACTATTTTTTTCTTCTTCTTTTTCTTTTAATAGATTTCTATTTGAAAATAAATCTAATTGTTCATATACTTGTTGATTTTGATACTTTGTTTTTAAAAATAGATTACAAGCACTAATATATACTCTTTTTACTAGTAAATTTTTATGGATAATTCGATCCAATAATTCTAGTCCTTTTTTGGTGAGAATTTTAGAAGAAGATGTATAATAATCCAAGTGGATAGTCCCGTGTGATGGTTTTGGAATACTTCTACCATATTGATCTTTTGTGATCTCTCCTTGATAATGAATTTGAGGATTTTTTAGGTTATCAATATCATATCCAATCGTTAGAACTAGTTGATTCGTTACAACATTTTTTTCTACTAATTCTAGGGAAAGTAAATCAATCATTTCTCTAATAATTAGCTTTGTTTTTTGATAATCATAAGCACAATGTAAAACTTGTCCAGAAGAAATACTATTCTTTTTTGGGCGATATTCTTTTACTTGTTTCATGGTAGTAGGTTCATATCCCCAGGCATGATCAATAATCAGTTCAGCATTTACTCCAAATAATTGATATAAAAGATTTTCATTTTGAAGTGACATTCGTGCAATATCACCCATTGTATACATTTTATTTTCTTCTAGTTTTTTGGCAACTCCTTTTCCGATTCTCCAAAAGTCTGTTAATGGTTTATGAGCCCACAAAGTTTGTCGATAAGTCATCTCATTTAATTTGGAAAGTCGTACTCCATATTCGTTAGGTTTCATATGTTTTGCTGTAATATCCATGGCTATTTTAGCAAGATACATATTAGATCCAATTCCTGAAGTTGCTGTAATCCCTGTTGTCTTATAAACATCTTGAATTATGTTCATAATGAGAGTTTCTGGAGTTGTATGATACATTTTTAAATAATTTGTGATGTCACAAAATACTTCATCAATAGAATAAGAATAAATGTCCTCTGGCGCTAAATATTTTAAATAGATCTGATAAATATTGGTACTATACTTCATATATTTTTTCATTTGTGGTGGAGCGATAATATAATCTAATTCAAGTGAACGATTTCTTTTTAATTCATTATCTAAATATGATTTTTGAATAAATTTTCTGTTATGATTGAATCGTTTTCTTTCTCTATTGACTTCTTTTACTTTTTGAACAACTTCGAAAAGTCTTGCTCTTCCGCCAATTCCGTATTGTTTTAAAGAGGGAGATACAGCTAAACAGATTGTTTTTTCTGTCCTTGTAGAATCTGCTACGACTAAATTAGTCGTTAGTGGATTTAAGTTTCTCTCCACACATTCAACGGATGCATAAAAACTTTTTAAATCAATGCATGCATATACTTTTTCCATCAAATCATCTCCAAAATTATTATAGTAAACATTTGTTTGCGTTTCAATTGGATATTTTTGTCTTTTGTATTATTTTAAATCTTATAGCTATAAATAAAAAAGAGAGTTTTCTCTCTTAAAATTTTATAATTTTTCAATTTGTTCTAATGATAAGCCTGTCGCATTTTGAATAATAGAGACATCTATATTTTGCTTTAATAAATTTTTAGCTATTTCAATTTTTTCTTGTTGAATTGCTTCTCTTCTAGCTCCTTCAATTTTAGTATTAATGACTTTTTGTTCTACTTTCTCGGCATCATAAAGTCCAATTATTTTTTCATCACTACTAATTTCTTCTAGTGTCTCATAGGCTTTTTCCATAATTTCATCTTCCTTTATTTCTAACTTATATTTCTCTATATCTTTTTGAAAAAGAATACATAATTTTTCTATCTCATTACACTCATTATAACAATGATTTTTTAAATAAGGAAGATTTATATGATAACTTTTTAATAAATCTGTTTCAATTTCATTCGTATCTTTTTCTCTCATCATAAATTCATAAATTAATTTATTTTCTTGATACTTTTGAAAGTTATCAAAATTAATTTGTATAATGGCTTTATAATCCAAATAAATGTCTCCTCTTTCAAATTGGCTACTTTCAATATAATTTAAATAAGTTCCATTTTTAACAAATAAGCCTTCATAATAGTCTTTATTCATTTCTAATGAGATAATCGATTTTTCTACATTCACTATAATATCTGTTTTTAATACTTTATCTTTTTTATGTTTTACTGGTAATTCAATCGATTGGTAAGTAGCAGAGAGTAATTCACTTTCTGGAATTCCTGTAATCAAATGAATTAATCTTGCTTTATACTCTTTTGTTTTATCACTAATCATAAAGCTTTTAAATACCACATCACTAGTTAGTTCTAATAGTTTCATTTCTCACCTCCTCTCTACCTTTATTATTCTACATAACTTTCGTTTTTCCTTTTTTTAATACAAAAATAAGAAAAAAAAGAGAAATTTTTCTCTTTTAAAAATCTTTATATTCAAATTCATAATCTAGGATACGAACGTAATCTCCATCTTCAGCACCTAGTTCTCTTAATCGATCATCAATTCCCATTCTTCTTAATTTATTTGCGAATCGAGTCATAGCTTGGTCAGAAGAAAATTTTGTCATTTTAAGAAGTTTTTCTACTTCGTCGCCTCTTACTACCCAAGTATCATTATCTTTTGTAATCGTAAATGGTTGTTCCTTTTTAAATTTATATAATACATGGCTTTCAAATTTTTCTTCTTCATATAAAGGTTGTTTTGGAATATTTTCTAAAATATCTTCTAATTCTTTTAACACTTCTTTTAATCCTTCACTATGATAAGCAGAAATTGGATATATTTTTACATCTTTTACTTTTTCTTGAAATTCTTTTAAATATTCTTTTGAACTTTCTAAATCCATTTTATTAGCAATCACAATTTGTGGTTTTTTCATTAAATCATGGCCAAAATTTTCTAATTCACGATTAATTGTTACATAATCATCATATGGATTTCTTCCTTCATATCCACTCATATCAATAACATGAGCAATTACTCTAGTTCTTTCTATATGTTTTAGAAATTTATCTCCTAAACCTTCTCCTAAGGAAGCGCCTTCTATTAATCCTGGTAAATCTGCAACAACAAAAGATTTATTCTCACTAACTCTTACAACTCCTAAATTAGGACTAAGCGTTGTAAAATGATAAGCGGCTATTTTAGGTTTTGAAGCAGATATTTTTGAAATTAAAGTTGATTTTCCAACACTTGGCATTCCAACTAATCCAACATCAGCAAGTAATTTTAATTCTATTTTTACTTTTTTATATTCTCCTGGCTCTCCATTTTCAGCAAATGCTGGAGCAGGGTTAGAACGTGTCGCAAAGGCAATATTTCCTCTACCACCTCTACCACCTTTGGCAACAATTACTTCATCTTCTTTTTTTGTTAAATCAGCGATAATAAAACCTGTATCAGCATCCGTTATAACAGTTCCAAGTGGTACACGAATAATAATATCTTCGGCATTTTTTCCTTGTTTTGCCTTTCCTTCTCCATTTGCTCCTTTTTCACCTTTAATTTGTTTTTTATAACGCAAATCTATTAAAGTATTTAGACCTTCATCTACTTTAAAAATAATGTCTGACCCTTTTCCACCATTTCCTCCAAAAGGTCCACCCATAGGAATATATTTTTCTCTTCGAAATGCCATACAACCATTTCCACCATCACCTGCATATAGTTCTACTAGTACCTCATCAATAAACATTGGTATCACTTCCTTATTTAATATATTTTTTTACTATTTCAATTTTATCTTGATCTTTTTTCCTTGAACTACCTTCTAAAAATTCTAAATACTCATGTAAATTTTGAACATAATAATCTCCTACTAATTCTGGTTGATATTTTAAATTTTCTTTTTTTCCATCACATACACATTCAATTTTATCTGTAACAATATACCAATCATTTTCCTTTTTTTTCAATTGATAATTCTGATTTAATTGTTCTAAACCTTTATCCGTAACAGCAATATCTAAATCTCTAGCCTCTTTGTAAATCCCCCTTAGAGTTAGTGCTCCAGTAGATAAAAGCCAAAATTCTTCTTTATCCACCTTTATAGTTTTTAATAATTCTAGAAGTTGTTCTTTCGTCATTTTATAAATCTCTCTTTCTAATAATATTTTCATTTTTTATTATATCAAAAAAGTTAAAAAAAAGACACTATTTATATTCTAATGTCTTTTCTACTACTCTTTTTACATCTCTTTCATTGAATGGTTTTGCTAAAACATCGGCAATTGGATAAGTAAACGCTCTTGTTACAGTTTCTTTAGAATCATCTCCAGTAATAATAGAAACAGGAATTTTAGTAAATAGTCCATTTGTTTTAAAATATTCTAACACTTCGAATCCATTTACATTTGGCATATTTAAGTCTAGTAACATTGCAACAATATTTTGGTTAGAGTTTACTATCTCTAAAGCTTCTCTTCCGTCATTAGCAATCATAACATTGTAAGTATCATTAAATACTCTTTGAATGAATGTTCTAATAATACTAGAGTCATCAACTACTAATATAGTTTTGTCCTTTTCTACATTGGATGGTTGCTCAAATACTTTTACTTCAGCTTTTTTTCCTAAATACTCTTCTACTAATTTTACAATACGTTGTGCTTCTTGCATTAATTCATCATAGTTTGCATAAACGTAATCAACGTTATTTGCTTTACTTTGCATTTCATGATTATAAGAAAGTTCTGCTAATTTTGTAAAGCCTAGATACTTAGAATCACTTTTTAAGGAGTGTACTAGAATAGCATAGTTTGCCATATCAGAAGCTTCTTTATATTTTTTTATGTTTTCTAGTTTTTCTCCTACTCCTGCTAAGAATTCTTCTAATGTATCATTATAGGTATCCATATCACCAAATAGTTCTAAACTTTGGTCAACATTTACTCCATTACTAGTTAATAAATTTACGTCTTTCATTTGATATCCTCCTATTACTCTAAAGTTATTATACCATAGTTTTTACTTTTCTACTATAATATTTTGTAATACTTTATTTAATTCTTGTTTTTCAATTGGTTTTGACAAGTAGTCGTTAAATCCTAATTGAATATATTTTTCTCTCATTCCAGCAATTGCATTTGCCGTTAATGCAACAACTGGAATATGAAAGTTTGGTATTTGTTTTAATTTTTGTAGTGTTTCTGTTCCAGACATCTTAGGCATCATATCATCCATTAAAATTAAATCATAAACTTCTCCATTGTTGATTCTTTCAATAGTTTCAAATCCACTATCACTAGTACTAATAGTGGCATGATATTTTTCTAATAGTTTAGAGGCTACTTTTAAATTTAATTTATTATCATCTACTACTAATATTTTTTTACCAGTTAAATCTGTAAATTCTTCTTTGATTTCTACTTGTTGAACAACTTCTTTATTTACAATTCTTTGATCGACTGCTACTGTAAATCTAGATCCTTTTCCATAAACACTTTGTACAACAATTTTACCATGCATTAAATCGACTAATCTTTTTGTAATAGCAAGTCCTAATCCGGTACCTTCTATAGTAATATTTTTATCTAGGTCAAATCGTTCAAATTTTGAAAATAGTTTATTAATATTTTCAGACTTAATTCCTATTCCAGAATCTTCTACTGAAATAATAAGACGACAAATACCATTTTTTTGAATAGAATTTACTTTAAATTCTACATAACCTTGTTTTGTGTATTTTACAGCATTAGTAAGAAGATTTAAAATAATCTGTTTTAGTCTTGTATAATCTCCGTATAAAACTGGAGGTATATTTGGATCAAAATGAATTCTAAGTTCTAGTGGTTTTTCTCCTAATCTTGCTTTCGTTAAAGCAGCTAAATTATTTAAAACATCATAGATATTGTATTCTGTGTTTACGATTTCTAATTTATTGGCTTCTATTTTAGAAATATCTAGAATTCCATTTACGATTTCTAATAAACTATCGGATGCACTGATAATGTCTTTGATTTCTTCTCTAGCACTTTCTGGAATTCCTTCCTCTTCTTCTAGTGACTGACTAAATCCTACAATAGCATTTAATGGGGTTCTTATCTCATGGGACATATTAGATAAAAATTCTGTTTTTGATTGATTTGCTTTTTCAGCTTGGGCTTTGGCTAATTGTAGTTCAGATATAAGTTTCATGTCGGGGTTTTCTATAGTGAAATACATTAAAAATGTAATAAAAGTTTCTGTTGCTGTGATTAACACTATAGATGGATCTATTTTCTGAATAATCATCATAATTAATCCAAAAAATATAAAACCATAAATTGGCAAATATTTTTTGTTAATTATTTTTTTATAATTCAATAACAAACATAAAATCCAAATTATAATATATACAAATGACAAAAGAAATATAATATTGGCAGCAGTTCCATATGTATATACTCTACTATTTTCATTAATACAACTTAATGGAAAAATAAACAAAAAAGGAATAATAATTATAGTTATAATTAACGATAATTTTTTTATTTTTTTTATTGCTTTTTTATTACTTATAGTAATTGTGAATACATAAAATGAAAATAAATTAATCCATATTAATAAATACACCAAATACAATCTAGTAATAAAGTAATTAATATTTGGAATGGTATTCATATTTTTAATTGTAAAGAACGATAAAATTGCAATTATCACTCCAAAGAAATTGGTTACCAATAAATATTTAAATATCTTTGTTTCCTGACTTTTTATTGATTTTTTTGAAAAAAAAGTAAACATCAATAAAACAATATAAAATAAGCTACAAATAGTAAAAGAAATACCTGTTATCACAAATACCACCATACCTTCAATAAAATTATATCACAAAAAAATTAACATACAAAAAAAAGATTTTTAAAACCTTTTTTTTACTAACTTCTTTACATTACTTATTTGTTCGATATTATTTTTTATAGCATCTTTTTCAAGTGAAAGGTAATCTATTTTTCCATTTTTATTAATTGGAATTTGATCTATAATGATATATTCTATTGGTGAAAAATTTTTTCGCAATTGTTTATGACATTTTTCATTTATATCATATAATACAGATTGATAATTTTGATTTTCCCTTAAAACTATATATGCTTTAATTGCATTATACGTATTTTCATCTGGAACAGCAACTACTGCACAGTCAGATACCATCTCATGCTGTTTTATTATTTTTTCTATATCACCATGATTTGCTTTTGAAGATATTCCGGTTTCCGGATCCATCACTAAACTCATTCTCTTGATTCTACCTTGAATGAAGATATCACCATCTTTATTTACTTTTCCTATGTCACCCGTTTTAATCCATTTAATACCATTTTCTATTTTTATAACTTCATCTGTTTCTTTTGGTCGATTATAATATCCTAGCATCATTGATGGACCAGTCATATAAACTTCACCAAACTCATTCTTACCTAAGGTTTTATTTGAATTATCTAAATCTACAATTTTAATATTATTTTTAAATAATGGAATACCAGATCCAGTGAAGTTCATACCAAAACTGCAAGCAGCACAGCTTCCTAGTTCAGTCATGCCATACCCATTTGTAGGAATAGCGCTAGATCCACCTTTCTTCAATTTTTCTTGAAGTTTAGAATGTAAATTATCATCTAAATTAGAACCACCAGAAACAATGTATTTTATGGATGAATAATTAACATTATCTTCTTTTACCATCTCTTTATACTGAGAAGGCAATCCCTGGAGATGATTAATTTGATATTTCTCTATATAATAATTAATCTTTTTAACTTCTAAATCAGGAACCATTACTACTGTAATTCCTAATAAAAGAGGCATATAAACTTGATTGCACAAAGAATATACAGGAAATGGATGAACTAATAATAACTCCTTATCTCCTCTTTCCAACAAATTTGTACTATGTTTTATTTGATGAACCATAGCATTAAATCCATCCGAAGAGAATACAGCACCTTTAGGAGTGCTTGTTGTACCACTAGTATGAGTAATAACCATAGGTCTATCTTTGATATATGGTTCTTTTGTATTACCTTTATATAATTTTCCATTTTTATAAAAGGTATGCCAATCTAAAAAAATTTTTTTATCTAATTCACAACAATTATTTAAAGTCTTCGAAAATATAGGATTGAAGGAATCTAACGGATTTAGCAATACTATTTTTTCTAATTTTGTTTTAGGAATAACATTTTTTAATTTTTCTTTAAACTTATCAAAAAATAATAAATACTTACTACCAGTTTCATTTAAATAATACTTAATCTCGTCTTCGCTAGACAATGGATGAATCATATCTGAAATAGCACCTATTTTATCGATAGCAAAAAAAGAATAAATATTTTGTGGTAAAGCCGGAGAACAAATTGTTACTACATCACCTTTAGATACTCCAATTTGTTTTAAAGCTTTAGCTGTCGAATCTATTTTACTAATCATCTCTCTATAAGTTATTTTTTTATCAAAATTTATTTTGTTAATGAATTTTGATAAAAATGGCACTTTCCTTATTATTTTTGTTTTTAGTTCCTCTAATTTTTCTACATGATATATTAATGCAATATCATCTAAATGATTTTTATTGTTTTCTATCAAAGACTCATATACTGTTGCTTTTGGAATATCACTCATAATAGCACTTTCACTAACGAATTTTAAAAATGTCCTATCAATATCAATTTGATCCAACACAGGTCCCTGTAAACTTCCTTCAGAAATTTTCTTTAAATATAAATCTCTAAGTTTCTTTTCTTCTTCACTTAACATACTAAGTTTTTTTCTGTATTCTTTTAATTGTTCTATATTATCCATGCATCCATCCCCTTTAATTGAAACCTATTCTACCATAAACTACAAATTTGTCAAATCAAAAAAGAGTCTTAAACTCTTTATTTGATTATACTATTACACCATTCATTATTTTCTACATTTATTTATAAATTCATCTAATATCTTATTTGCGTTTTCATCATAATCAAGCATTGTTTCTGGATGCCATTGTACACCAATTACAAAATCTTTATCGTCATATTCAACTGCTTCAATTAATCCATCTTCTGAATATGCAGATACTTTTAAATTAGCTGTGCTACTTACATGATAATTATGTTTACTATTTACTTTTATTTCTTTTTCATCAATAATTTTTGATAAGATTGTATTATCTATAATACTAACATTATGTACATATTTTTTATCTCTTTGATGGTGATTAATTGTAGTATCATTTCTAACTGTAGTATCCTTACATATATTATTTTTATTTTGATCAATCCTGCACATCATCTGCATACCTGCACATATACCTAAAATTGGCATATTTTTTTCTAAGGCATAATTATAGATAAATTCATCAAATTCATACCACTTATAACCACCTGGAAGAAGTAAACCATCACACATATCAACTAATCTTTTTAATTCATTTTTTTCTTCTTCTGTTAATTTTGGTGTATCCTTTGGTTTCAATGAGTCATATTCAACATCTTGAGTAGGAAGGATTAGAAAAGGAATTCCACCTTTTTTTACAATTGCTCTTCGAGTACCTTCCCATATGCATATAACTTTATCATCATCACTTGCCATATCAGGTCTACCAATAACCCCAATCATTGGTTTCATAAACACCACACCCCTTTTATTATATTATAATTGTTTTATTTTTTCTTTTGATTTTAATTCTATACCATTTACTAAAGTATAAGTGTCTTCTAACATTTTATACTGAATTGTAAGTTTTAAGGCTGGATGAACAATTGCTGCATCTCTATCCCACGCAAATCTAGTTGCATCTATTTTTACGTCTCCATTTGGTAATAGAATTGTTTTTTTACCATTTCCATTGACTTCAACTTTATCTCTTTGAGCTGGATCTATAAATGTCATTCTATTATGAGAACGATTGGCTGCCATAAAGAAGTATAGTTCATTGATTGGATCTACAGTCAATTGTGTTCCAGTCCATCCTGCTGATGCAAAAGACTTACCACTCATAGCATGAAATAATTCTGAATCTGCTAAAATTGGATTTTTACTATAACATAGCATTCCTAGATATTGAATATATTTTTCTTTATCATCTTCAATATATTTTCTACCTGTTCTATTTTTTGCCATCATTTCTACATACTCTTCATTTATGACTTTACCACTAATAATGCCTTTTGCCAAATTAGTCATATCATTTGCTGTTGAAAACATACCGGCATGTCCGCTTAATACTCCATCCTTTTGGCCCATTATTTGTGCTTTAGGATCATATACTATACCTTTTGGTGCATTTGTTGTAATTGCAAAATTACCATCTTTATAGTATTTACCATCTAAATTTGTACTAGAAACTCTATCTAATTTCATTTTAGGAACAACAACATGAGTGTCCTCCATCTTTAATTTTTTTAATATATTTTCCTCTACGAAATGATAATAATTCATTCCACTAGCGTTTTCAATAACATACTTTAATACCATTGCTCCCATATCTGTATATGGTCTTTTATTAGTGGATTCTATATCTCTTTCTATACCAAATAAAATTTGTTCTGCTTCTTCTCTTGAAGAGGCTCTATCTACTCTACCATTTGTTTTTAAAGGAACCCCAAATGTCATTAAATCATATATTGTAACATCATTCAAATTTTTAAATTGTGGAGCATACTTAACTACTGTATCATTCAAACGAATTACACCATCTTGTACCAATTTTAAAAGACTTATGCTTGTAAATACTTTGGTTACAGATGCTAAATCAAAAATTGTATCTTCTGTCATTTGTTCTAAATCTGGGACAATTTTTCCTTGTTCATTTAATGAAACTTCTTGTCTATTTCCAACTATAACAGTTTCTTTATAATTTTTAGTACCATAACTAAATACCATTCCAGGTACCATTTCTTTTTTATAAATAAAATCATTTAAATTTTCTTCAATTTGAGAATTTTCATATAATTTATTTCTCAACTCATCAATTGAATAATCCTTGTAATTTGAAACTAATTCTATTACGGGCTTTAATAATTCGTAATATTCCTTTTTTGTATATAGACCTTGTTGTTCTAAACATGATCCATTATTTTGTTTTTCATATAAATCATTTACATAATCTTCTAAATATTGTTCTAACATAATAATTCTCCCTCTAATTGTCACTTATTATATCACTGTTTTTATTTTAGTCAATGAATATTTTTCTGTTATTTTTTCTTTAGAAACTAAATATGGATTAACACCATTTCTTCTATCTTTACCAAAAAAATATTCAACGCCAGATATTAAAACAATGTCATTGTCACTTGCAATTGAAATAGCCTTTTCTATAGCAAGTTTTCTATCAATACATATTTCATATTTTCCTTTTTTAGCCTTAGAAGTGAGTTCTTTAATAATTTCTTGTTCTGGTTCATCTCCTTTAGTATCTGACGTAAAAATGCAATAGTCTGATAATTCAGACATAATTTTTCCTTTTTCTATTCGATCACTTTCATGATTTGGCAATGAGCCTGAAACAAGAATTATTCTATTTTTTTTGAATCTATTTACATACTGTAGAACTGTTTTAACACTATTAATCGTATGACCAAAATCAAATATTAAGGTAAATGGTTGACCATAATCAATATTTTCCATTCTACCTAAAACTTTCAATTGTTTACATTTGTTAATACATTTTTCAATAGGAATGCCACAATTTAAAGCAACAGACAATGCTGCGCAAATATTATAGACATTAAATCCGCCAATCAATGAAGTCTCAATATTATATATAGTGTTAAGATAAGATATGGAGAAATCTGTTTTTTTTAATCCTTCTTTGATCTTTAATATTCTTAAATCTGCATCTTCCTTTTTCCATATTTAAGAACTTTGCAAGAACAATTTGATAAAAAATCATCATAATATTTATCGTCACAATTTAATATTGCAACACCATCTTTTTTTATTTTTTTGAAAAGCTTTATTTTTGAATTCTTATAATCATTAAATGTTCCATGATAGGACAAATGATCAACTGATAAATTAAGAAATACACCAAAATCAAATAATATATTTCCTGTGCGATTTTCTTTTAGGCCAGCACTTGATGTTTCCATTGATACAAATTTTACTTTATTTTTTTCAAGAATATCCAAAGTATTATAAAGTTCACATATTGTAGGTGTAGTATTCGTTGCACCATCTACAAAATATTTATTAGAAAATATTCCATTTGTTCCTATATATGCTGCTTCATATATATCTTTTAAAAATTCATAAATAATCAATGCTGTTGAAGTTTTTCCATCTGTTCCAGTTACACCAATAAACTTTAATCTTTCACTTAAATTACCATAAAATTTAGTCAGTATATCTGGTAATCTATTTTGTATATCTCGCTCTACTACTAAAGGTACTTCGCATTTAATTTTTCTTTCCGCTAATATTGCAACTGCACCATTTTTTATTGCTGAATTTATAAAATTATGGCCATCATTTGTTAATCCTTTTATACAAACAAATAAATCACCATTCTCAACTAATCAAGAATCTGTCTTTATTTCCTTAATTTCTATATTTAAATCACAATTTAATAATTCATTCAATTTCATAATTAACATCTTCTTTTTTACTTAGATTTTATAAAATAATTTTCATTATATTGATTTCATTTTTATTATATCATCAATTTTATATTTTTGACAAAAAAAAAGAGTCTTAAACTCTTTCTTCATAAACACTAGCTTGTTTTCTATCTTTTCCAACTCTTTCGAATTTAACATATCCACTAACTTTTGCGTAAATAGTATCATCTGATCCAATTCCTACGTTTTTACCAGGATATATTTTTGTTCCTCTTTGACGGTAAATAATAGATCCACCAGTTACATATTCTCCATCAGCAGCTTTTGCTCCTAATCTCTTTGATTCAGAATCACGTCCATTTTTTGTAGATCCTTGTCCTTTTTTATGGGCAAATAATTGAATATCTAACATTAATCTCATCATGGATTAAGACACCTCCTTATTAATTTTTATATACTTCGGATAATTACTAGATAACTCTTCTAATAATTCAATCATATTTTCTAAAATAAGTTTTACTTCTTTTGAAGCATGATTTATTGTAATTTCTAAAAACCCCTCATCCTGTTTATAGAAAATTGCATCCTCATCAAATTTTAATATCGCATCAACAGAAGTAATTGCAATAGTACTCGCACTTGCGCAAACAATATCGCTACCCGACTCACTATAACCAGAATGACCATTCATGATAATTTTACGAATTTTATCATCCTGATACTTAATATGAACCTTAATCATAACTATGCACTAATTTTCTTAACTTCAACTTTTGTATATGGTTGACGATGACCTTGCATTTTACGATATTTTTTCTTCGCATTGTATTTGTAAACAAGAACTTTTTTAGTTTTACCATGTTTTACAACTTCCGCAGTAACACTAGCTCCTTCAACATAAGGATAACCAACTTTGTCACCAGCCATTAAGACTTTATCAAATACATAAGTTTTTCCAGGTTCAACATCTAATTTTTCAACGTAAAGAACTTTACCTTCTTCAACAGTATATTGTTTTCCACCTGTTTCAATAATAGCTTTCATAAATAACCTCCTTTATATAATCTAAGACTCACCATTGAGGTAATTATTTTAAACCTCTTCTGAGTGGTTGTAGAGTGAGGCTCTACACAATTAAGAATTTTATCATAGAAAACCTTTTTTGTCAAACATTCTTCTTAGGATTTCTTGTTCTGTATGATAAGAATGTGCGAAATAAAATAAATGTTTATGATCTCTTTTCATCATTGTTGTATCATCTCCTTGAATTATTTTTGTTTTACGAAAAGAAAAACAATATAAGAAACGTTCTAATAAAAATTTATGAATCAATAATTTATGATCTTTTAATTCTTTGAAAGTTTTTATCCCTAAAAAAAATAAAATTAAAATAATCATTAAATTTTTTTGAAAAAGGAAAAAGGATAACATTATAATAGATAATATAATACTATATATATGACTTTTTTTAAAAGAAAATAGTTGATTTAAAAATAAATTGAATATCTTGGAACCATCTAATGGAAAAATAGGAAGTAAATTAAATAACAGAATATATAAATTGTATTCATAAAAAGGATGCTTTAAAAATAGAAATAAAAAAGTTTGAAAGATAGGACCTGCTATAGCAATAAAAAATTCCTCTTTCATAGGTCGATTTAAAAATTCATGAAAGATTGTAATTCCTCCGAAAGGAAGAAGAACAATCTTTTCAATTTTCCAATGAAATAATTGACTTACTAAAATATGACCTAGTTCGTGAAAAAGAATAATGAAACTAATTATGATAAAATTTTTAAAATATCCCGTTACAATACAAATAATACTAAATAAATAAAAAAAAGGATGTATTTTAATTTTAGATATAATCTTCATAATTTAAAATTTGACCATCTTTTTTAAATGTTAAATAAAGTTTTTGATCTGACACTTCCCCTATTAAACTTCCCTTTTCAACATAATCATAAATATTAATATTGATAGAACTTAAATTGGAATACCATACCTCTACTCCATTTACCTGTTCAATAATCACTGTTTTTCCAAGATTTTCTTTTTCACCAACAAATATAACCATTCCACTTTCTAAGTTTGGAACTAAATAATTAGAAGCTACTTCTAATTGTACACCATCCATATATTTATTTTTTGAGGAATAGGTAAGTTTTTCATTAAAGGTAGGAACAGTTTTTTCTTTTAATAGTTTACTAAAAGGTATTGGTGAACCAAAATATTTCTGATACAAACTATTAATAGAAGCAAACGAAATATTTTCTTCATAAATATAATGATAAAATTTTGTTTTAAAAGCTGTACTACTCTTTAATAAAATTAAAGTAATAATTGTAAATAAAACAACTACTAAAAATTTATTACAGTAAAAAAGAAATTGACTTTGTTTTGGTTTTGGAGTTTTCTTTTTTTTACGTTTCATACTTGATTTTATTTTTTCTATTTCATAGTCCATATAATCACCACTTCATTTTATGTTTTAAAGTTTCTTTTATGATGAATGATATAAAGAATATTAAAATAAATGGTATTCAAAATAAGAACTTGTAATAATGTTTTTAAAAACAAAATGATATTGAAGTCTATGGAATGAAATAATAATAAGATTAGATAAGTAATTATCAAATAACTAATGGTAACCACAGTATTTAATATCAAACAATAAAAATAAGTAATTCTATATCCTTTTATATATTGAAAAATAAAAAGACAGAGAAAGAAAAATAATAAAGCATTTAAAATTAAAGTATTGGTGTATGCTATATCATATAAAACTCCAATGATTAAGGAATATTTTAAAACAGTTTCCTCTTTTTGATAACTTGTTTCTAAAATGAGAGCAGTTAAAGTAAAAAGACAAGAAAAAGGTAAATAACAAGATAAAATTCCTTCTAATAGAAATGATAGTATAATCATTTTTCTACCTTTTTTAAAACGGAAACATAAGTAATATCATCTAAAGAATGAGCAGGAGAAACATAAATGGTTCTCGCTAAATCAAAATTATCTTTTTCTTCTTTTTCTGTATATCCAATTAAAATTCCACTTGGAAAACGATTATCTAACCCTGTTGTAACAACTTTAGAATAAGTTGGAATTTCTTTATTATTTGAAATTCCACTAATGATTAAATAGTCATCTTTATAATTGGATAATAACCCATATATAGACTCCGTTTCACTTTCAATTTTAACAGAAATTTGAAAGTTTTCATTTACACTTGTTAATAATTTTACATTGCTACTATAATTGGTTACTTTTATAATTTTACCAATTAATCCATAACTAGTAATCACAGCATCTCCTTCTTCTACTCCATCTTTGCTTCCTTTATCAATTGTTAAGTTATTATACCAAGCTCCAACTTTACGATTCATTACAGTAGCAGAAATACTAGTATAATCACTTTGATTATTCTTTATTTCTAACATATTTTCTAATTCTTTTACTCTTTTTTTTGTTTCTGTCAGTTCACTTTCTAATCGATCATAGGCTTTGATTTTATTTTCTTGATTTTTTAAAGCTTGTTCTGTTTTTTTAGATTCTTTCCAATATTTTATTTTTGTTTCTCCATATCGTAATGGTGTACTGATTATATTTTCTACAACTAACACACTATCTTTAATTAATTTTTCTGGAATACTTAATTTTCGTTTATCTTGAATTACAAAATAAGTAATCAATAATAGTAAAAAAATAGAAATAATCATTCCAATAATAATATATTTATTTTTCATGACAAACACCCATTTTCAAAAAAACTATAATATTTATGTTTTCCTATAATAATATGATCAATAATTGGAACTCCCATCAATGCGCCAATTTTTATTAAATTAGACGTTGTTTCTAAATCATTAGAACTAGGTAATACATTTCCTGTTGGATGATTATGAATTAAATTAATGGAGGAAGCTGACAATAAATAAGCTTCTTTAAAAACATCTCTAGGATGGACTACGCTATAATTGATGGTTCCTATAAATAATAATTTATCTTTGATAATTCTTTTGGCTTGATCTAAGTAAATAGCATAAAAGTATTCTTGTGATTTATTTTTTAATATTTCTTTATAATATTCAAAAATAAGTTCTGGATTATTACCCTTTTGATGGGATATTTGATCAACGGAACGATGAATTCTTTTTCCTAATTCAACAGCTGAAATAATAATAGCTGCTTTGGATGGACCAATTCCATCTATTTTTAAAAGATTTTCTAAGGTAATATCACCTAATTCATGAATATTTTGAATTTGTTTTAAAATATGAGTTGCTAATTCTTTAGAAGAGTTTCCTTTGGTACCTGTTCTAAGTAAAATAGCTAATAATTCTTCATTGGATAAAGCATCGCTTCCTTTTTGTAATAATCGTTCAATTGGACGATCTGAAATAGGAATTTCTTTAATTTTGACCATTCACAACCAACTCCTCATATTTTGCTAAAATACTCTTATTCACTTCTTTGATTTCTTGATTTGTTTTTGTTTCTTTTAATAGTAAATCATATTGATCTAAAGTTTCTAGGAATGAGGCCTGATTTAATTCCATTTCTTTTATATAGATATCATAACCAAGAGATTCAAAATAACTTTTTAATTTATCTTTATTTTCTTCATTTTTTGTTAATCCAACAAATACATAAAATTTGGAATCTCGTTCTATATAAATATAACTATCATATTTCAAAGAAGCATTTTTCATATTTTCTAAACTTGAATATACCCCTACTTGAAAAAAATAAACTTTTTCATTCACATTTGCCGATACTTTTTTTGATTGAACTTGGTCATATTGATCAAACATAATTTTTCCCATCAAGAGTCCTACTATAATGCAACTTCCAATCCAAATAATATTTTTTTTCATAACATCACCTGTTTTTCATTATAAAGTAACAAAGGCATAAAAAAAGTCGAAAAATATAATTTTCGACTTTTAAATTTTATTATTTATATAGCTTTTCAATTTCTTCTTTTGTTAAAGCTGTAGCTTTCATGATAATATCAATATCTACATTTTGAGATAGTAAATTTTTAGCTACCCTTATAATTCCTTGTTCAATGCCTTGTTTGATACCTTCTTGTTTTGCACCTTTTAATCTGGTATTCAATATTTTTTGTTCTACTTTCTCAGCATCATATAATCCTATAATTTTCTCATCACTACTAATATTTTCTAATGTTTCATAAGCTTCTTCCATAATCTCATCTTCCTTTATTTCTCTTTTATATTTTTCTATATCTTCTTGAAAGAGAATACATAATTT
>ENA-ORIC01001490-ORIC01001490.1-human-gut-metagenome-genome-assembly--contig:-NODE-1490-length-22243-cov-3.274384_pt1 | contig 22243 bp, 39 predicted proteins | sample MGYA00243023_ERZ508732 | MGnify/ENA primary metagenome ERZ508732 (study PRJEB26277, sample SAMN04329767) | human gut metagenome | biome: human-associated habitat | host: Homo sapiens | place: USA...
CATCACGCGCATGGGTCAGCTCGTCGCGCAGGAGGCCAGCCGCCGGCTCAATACGCCGTTCGGCATCGTCGATCTCTCCCTCGCGCCCACGCCCGCCGTCGGCGACAGCGTGGCCCGTATTCTGGAGGAGATGGGCCTCGAGGTCTGCGGCACGCACGGCACCACCGCCGCACTCGCGCTGTTGAACGACGCGGTGAAAAAGGGCGGCGTGATGGCATCCAGCTCCGTCGGCGGACTTTCCGGCGCGTTTATTCCCGTCAGCGAGGATGAGGGCATGATCGCCGCGGCCTCCTCCGGTGCGCTGACGCTCGATAAGCTCGAGGCCATGACCTGCGTATGCTCGGTCGGGCTCGACATGATCGCCGTCCCCGGCGACACGAGCGCCGAGACCATCGCCGCCATCATCGCGGACGAGGCCGCCATCGGCATGGTCAACAGCAAGACCACCGCCGTGCGCATCATTCCCGCGCCCGGCTGCAAGGTCGGCGACACGGTGGAGTTCGGCGGGCTGCTCGGCTCCGCGCCGGTGCAGGCCGTACACCCCTATTCCAGCGCGGACTTCATCGCCCGCGGCGGGCGTATCCCCGCGCCGCTGCACAGCCTGAAAAACTGAAGCTCCCATCCCGTCAAAAAACGGACGCCGCTTTTTTCGCAGCGTCCGTTTTCACTTTCATGTATCAGCGCGCAAGGTCCTTCAAATGGCTCAGGCGCTCGAGCGCGGTGTTGAGCGTTTCGTCCTTCTTGGCAAAATGCAGACGGATGATGTGGTTCACGTCCTCGTCGAAGAATGAGCTTCCCGGCACGGCGCCCACGCCAACCTTGGAGGCGAGGTCCTCGCAGAATTCGAGGTCGCTGTCATAGCCAAACTCAGAGATGTCCATCATGACGTAGTAGGCGCCCTGCGGCACGTTATGCTCAAGACCGATGCTGTCGAGTCCCTGACAGAACAGGTCGCGCTTGGCGGTGTAGAGGTCGAGGACCTCATCGTAATAGCTGTCGTCGAAGTTGAGCGCGGTGACGACGGCCTCCTGCAAGGGAGCGGCGGCACCCACGGTGAGGAAGTCGTGGACCTTCTTGATGCGCTCGGTAATCTCGGCCGGGGCAATGGTGTAGCCCAGACGCCAACCGGTGATGGAGTAGGTCTTGGACAGCGAGCTGCAGCTGATGGTGCGCTCGAACATGCCGGGCAGCGTGGCCATACGACCCATCCTACCTCTTCAAAGCCGCATCGAAGGCAGACCATGCGGACACCTTCATCATGGAGCGCTACGAGGAGGAGCTTGGAAAGAACATCGAGATTGACGCACCGGAACTGGAAGAGGAGGTATCGCTCGCCGGGGAGAGTCATGACATGGCAATCGCATCCGAACACCAGCCGGAAAGCGAGATGCCAGAAAACGTTCTCTCCACCGTTCTGTAACATGCGTTTGCCAAAAAGAACGTGTGTTCAATTTCCATATTGCCGTAATACCGGCATGAGTGCGACAGCAGAGCTATCGAAACGGAACGGGTCGGAACCACCAAAAGACCTGAACAAGGCGCATTAGAAAAAGCCCCGGCCATTTGGTCGGGGCTTTCCTTACCTGAAATAGACGATTGCCTTGCTCTTTCAAGTTACTTCGTGGCACCGCAGGAGGAACACTTGTACCCGGTGGTCACGGTTTCATCCCATGCCCCGCTCACCTGCACCTGCTCGTCGTAGGCGGCTTGGTCGGTTACAGTTTCCCAGTAACCCTGCTTTACAGTAACATAGGAATCATGATACCCTCCACAGTTAGCAGAGTTTTTTAAATGTCCCCAAGGGTCGGAGGTAATATCTTGTCCGCACTGATTGCAAATGTAATGAAGCTCCGTCACCGCGTCGTGCCACACCTGATGCGTCACCGCATCATGGTGGACGGTCTTGTACTGAGCATCATGGTGAACGGTCTTTGTCTGGGCAACCCAGTTGTGCTGATGCGCCGGGGTGTCATCCTTCTTCGTCGTGCTGCCCGAGTTCGAACCGGAGCTAGAGTTGCCACCGTTGTTGTTTCCGCTCGGCTTGCTACCGGAGCCGGAGTTCCCGGTATCCTTCTTGCCGTCAGAGGTCTCCGGTGCCTTGGTATCGGACTTGTCCTCCTTGGCGGTCTCCTGCGCCTTCTCGGTCTCCTTCTCGACGGCATCGGTATCGGCGTTCGGGTTCTTCTTGATGTTGTCCTCGAACTTCTTCACGACCTCAGCGCCCTTGTCCCCGGTCAGGGTGGAATCGCCCTTCTTCACGGCTTCCGCAACGTCCTTGGCAATGGCTGTCAGGTCATCCTTCGTCACCTTATCCGCATCCACCTTATCGAAAGTCACGCCTGTGGCAACTGTCTTGTCGGCTTTTCCGGCGGTAACCTTCTTCGATGGCACCTTATAGATGGAACCGTCGGCGTTCACCGGTGAAATGAATGTGACGGTATAGGTACCGGACTTGCCGACCCTCACGGTCACCTGCTTGTTCGCGGCGATGGCGGTGTAGAAGTCTACTTCCCCGTCCGCATCCTCTATATGGGCGATAACGGGCGTGGAAGTGTCCGCATCCCAGCCGTCAGCCTTTACCTCAAGGGTAAGTACCATGTCCTGCTTCTCATCGTCCTTTGACTGGGACACCGCAGGGGCATTGGAATCTCCCGTCCAACTGGCATGTGAGATGGCGTAAGCCCCGCCGCCGATGAGAAGCGCCGCACAGAGGATTCCCGCACCAGCCACGCAGACCTGCTTACGGGAGAACTCGCGCCCGAAGAGCATAATCGGCTTCTTAGCGTTCTCCTCCTCCGCCGAATCCTCGACCTTCGGGATTTCGGCTGTCTTGTACGCCGGGATACCCTCAGTCTCGGTGCTGTTGTCATTAAACATATTGCTGTCTTTCTTCATTTCTGTCAGTCCTTTCTGTCTTATAAGAAGATTTCCTGCTATCTATATTACCGGTAGTTCTCTACACCAGCATACCCAATAGGACATGCACGAGGATGATGAGCACGAGGATGACCGCCATCCACTTGCAGTAGTAGAACAGTCTGTCTGGAAGCGTCACCATCGAAAGCCGCTCAATGCGTCTCTTGGATTCCTCTACCATCGAGTCGATGACCTTCCTGCTCCTTGCAGTCACCTCTTCGACGTTCTTTATGGTCATCTCCCCAGCTTTCTGCTGGGCATTCGCAACTCCCATGAGCGCCATCTGATTCGCCTGATGCTGCGCGTCCGCCGCGCCGTTTCTCAGCTCCTCGACCTTTTCGAGCACATCCTTCATCTCCGAAACCATGCCGCGCATCTCCCTTGCGATGCGTTCGTTGCTCCGGCGCTGCTCGGCGATAAGGTCTTCCAGCTTCTTCACGGTTCCGATGAGGTCGGTCTCGTCGTTCTCATCCTCAAGCCTTCGTCCGGCGTTTCTGGCATCCCTCGCTTCCTCGGAGAGCTTAAGCTGCTGGCCGATACCGGCCATATGCCCGTCCGACTGCTCAAGTTCCCTCTTCACCTCGCTAAAACGCTTTGCCATGTAATCTTCGCTCCTTTCCATCCGTCAGCCCTCCAAACCCTTGCCCCTCTTCTCGCGCACGCGGATAGCGATGGGCGTGTCGGGCAGATAGGAGAGGTTGTGTACCGCATCCGCGACCGGCACGGCATCCGCCATGCTCCCGCACATGTGTATCGCCTTCCAATCCTTCTCGCCCTTCACCGTCACCTCGACAAGAAAACGTTCCTTTTCCATCTCTCTCCTCGACCTTGCCGGTCTTTTCTATCGGATAGGGACAGCCTACCGCATCAGGTGTCCCTTTGTCTGGACACCTCTAGGGTTCACGCAGGTTCACCCCGCAGTTCGGGCAGAACTTCGGGACATATTCGGAAAACTCCTCGAACAGCGGCTCTTCGCTCTCCTCAGAATCCGTCATATCCTCCTCGACGCGCCCAGCCCATCCGCAGTCGGAACACCAGATGCCGTCCACGGGGTTTACATTTGCGGCTTTCGAGTGGGCGCTCCCCATGGTGATGAAAATCCTACTCATCGTTCTCAGCCCTCTCCCCATTGCTCTTCTCACGCACTTCGGCTTCCTTCCGCATCGCGGCAATTAGCTCCTCGGGCGTGATTCCGAGACCGTCCGCGATAGCGAAAAAGGACGCAAGGCTCGGCAGACGCGTCGGCTTTCCCCCGCTTCCGGCCATTCCGGCAAACCAAGCGGATTTGCTGATTCCGCTTTTCTTGATGGCGTTGTCGAGCGTCATCCCCTTCTCGTACACGATGCGGCGCACCGCAACCGCGAAACACCCGAGTTCCGGGAAACGCTCAACGGCGTTCTCCGCCTGTGGCTTACCCGCCATGGTATCTCCTTTCTTCCGTCTAGCTTGATTACTAGTAATATATCATACCACCAAACCAGATAAATCTTCAAGACGATACTCCATATATCCCGCACAAATAAGACAACAAACCAGCTTGAAAGCAACCCAGCAATATAGTAAAATAGACTCACTATCCATATATGGATATAAGGAAGGATGTGACGCATCAATGGACGATAAGCGCTATACGCTGATGAACAAGAACCGACCTGTTCTCGATTTCCTTTACAACCTCGACACGCACCATGTCGTGAAGATACTAAAGCGGCGCGAGCTTGACTTCGCTCCTCCCGCGATTCTCGATATGAAAGGAAACCCGACAAGGGCTGCACTCGACGGCTGGTGGCTCAGGCGGGCAATTCCAGCGTCCCGTGCCCAGATACAGCGGCTCATTGCCGAGCTGCATGTCGATAGCACGCTCTCTCTGGCGGAAAAGAACTTCGGGCTTTCCCTCTCCGACCGCTACTGGATTAACGACCCGGAGAATCCGCAGAACTGGGATGATATCAACTTCTTCGACAACGACTTCACGGAAGACCTCGGGCTTCTGACTCTGGGGCAGGACTCTTCGAGTGACAATCCGAACCTCATGTCACCGAACTCCACGGTCGGCGGAGACCTGAACAAGAAGTGGACTATCTTAAACGGCGTGCGTATGCTCGTGAAGAGCGGAACCGGATTCGTGAACCAAGAGGTCTACAACGAGGTCATCGCCACGCATCTGCACAAGCGTCTTCTGACGGACACGGATTATGTTCCCTATTCCCTTCATCAAGAAGGGAAGCGCACCTACTGCGCGTGTCCGAATATGCTGGGCGAAGATGAGGAGCTGATTCCAGCCTTGCATATCATCCAGAACCACAAGAAACCCAACTCGCAGAACGATTACCAATTCCTCGTCTCGTGCTTTGAAAGCCTTGGACTTGAGGATGTGGAAACCTATCTGTCGAAAATGCTGACCTGCGATTACATCGTCGGCAACTTCGACCGTCATTATCAGAACTTCGGTGTCATCCGTAATGTGGAGACGCTTGCATACACCCGGTTTGCTCCGATATTCGACACTGGTAATTGCCTTTGGTGTGATTCTGAATCATTGGACTTACCCGCCGACTATGCATATATTGCAAAACCTTTTGGCCGAGGACTCAGTCCGGACAGGCAACTGCAACTTCTGTCCGGCTTCGAGTGGTTCGAGCCTGACAGGCTTGACGGATTCGCCGATGAAGCCCGTGCAATTCTCTCGCAAAACCCGAAAATGCCGCCCGCCCGTATCGAAAGCATCGTCAAGGGTGTCATGATGCAAATGGATTCGGCAATCGACTTCATCGAGAATCAACCGAGTTTTCATCGCCTAACCCCGGCAGCGGCAAAGACCAAAGAACCAAATACTCCCGATTTCCTCGATTCCGAAGTCGCGGACATGAAAGATGCTTCCGCCAAGCTACTATGTGATAGCAACAGCGGGCAACCGTCAAAGAACTTGCATACAGAACATTAGAAAGAAGGTCATACAATGCGAACCTATCAACACCCGATATACCAAGACAACACCATGGCAATTCGCGCCGAATATGATGAGGAAAAACGAGTCTTCGATTTGATGAAGAAGTTCCTCTATATCGTCGGGGCGATAACGGCGATAGTTGTTTTCCTTTTGCTTCTCGTTAATTCCCCTGCCCTGATAACTCAGACGGGTGCAATTGGAATCATTGCACTCGTTCCCGTCCTGCTGGCTGCAACAGCCTTTACCGGGTTTTACGTCGGCACGGTACCGGCTGGCTACATCGCTGCATGGCGTGCAATCAAGCGCTCAAAGCTGTTCGTGTGGGGCAACGCTCTCGGACTGCTCCTCATAGCGACGCTTCTTCTTTTCATCCCGGCTGCATTCGCGCCCATTGCCTTCCTTCTCCAGTGGTTGAAGGTGTCGAATCTCAAGCATCAGCTTGACGCGAACGCATAGTGAGGTAAACTGAACGTGTTTTCTTCCTTCGTGGAGAAACTTTCTTGCTTTAGCCCGCTGCTCCCTGATGTGCGACATTAAGGGAACGGCGGGCGCTTTTATGCCGATTCTCGCAACCCGTATAGCGGCGCAGGCAAAACATCCCGCCCGCGCCGCTTTTTAATTAACGCTCGCCGTTCTCCTTGTTCGGTTCCGGGCGTTCCTGCGCAGGTACCTGTTGCGCCCGCTGGGAACCGCCGCTCCCGGCGTTTCCGCCGTTCTTCTTCCCTTTCGGCATGACCGTCGAGGATACTTCTGCCCTGAGTTCATCGGCTCCGCGCCAACAGGCGAGAATCAGACGCTTGACCTCCGAATCGTCCGCGATATCCGAATCGGGGCGCGGGAGTTTCAGCTTGGGGATATCCGCGATTTCCATGCCCTCCATGCCGCGTATCTCCTTGCGGTACTTCTGGTAGACGCTTCTGATTTGTGCAAGGTACTTGCTCTTCGCTTCCGCTGCCAGCTCCCGCTTCTGCTCGATATCCCGCTTTCCCGCAACGGCTGCTTCACCGTCCGCACGGATGGATTTCGCCACGTTCGCCGTGAACGCCGCTTCCAGCCCCTTTCTTCCGAGGTCGGCATCGAGCTTCGCCACGGAGAAGGCATAGCGGTCGTTGTCCGTATCGGTGACGTACATGCGCCCCCTCTTGAACTCCGTGTCAACGCCCCATGATTCCAGAAGCTCGCGGTAATCATAGATGTTCTCCACTTCCCCGGCAGCGATACGGCACAGCTCTCGCAAGTTCGTCTTATAGGAGTCGATACCGCGTGCCGCAAGTTCCTTCTCGATACGGGATGGCTGCTTCTTGTGGACGGAGGAATTGCGCTCGCCCTCCACGACCTGTTTCAAACCCCACTCGTGGTCGAGGTCGCGGATGCGGCTGGCGCGTTTCACCTTGGCGCTTTTTCCGCGCCCCTCATCGAGCCGCTTGCCCGTGGAGAGGTCGGTACGGTTGATGACGATATGTACGGCATAGCGATGGGTCTTGTCCGCTTTGCAGTATTCGTTGTGAAGCGCCATCACTATCTGCTGGTTCGGGTAATGCTTTCCCACGTACTCCTTGGCATACCTCATGCACGCTTCCGGTGAGAGCCGCCCGCCGTTTAAATCGCACTCGTCGGGATTGAACCCGAGAATCTGATGGTAGAGAACCGTATTCTTGGCATCTTTCAGTTCCCCGGTCTTTTTGTCCCTCACGCGCCGTGCTGACTTGTTGTGACCGTACATCTCCCGCGTCATCCACATGTGGTGCGCCCAGCGCTTCGGGTTCGTACAGCCGTCCATGTTGAGGGAATCGCGCACGAGCACTTTGCGGTCATCGTTGATGTAGCCGCGCAGGTTCTTCATGTGCCCGTTACTCTGCACGCCCGTCTGCTTGATGATGGTCATCTGTGCTCACCTCTTTTTTTCGTCTAGGTACTCCCAGTGATAACCTCCTGCCGTGCCACCTCTGTCGATAGCCCTGCGTATCGAATTGCCATTTCGTAACCCTACTGCCCTTGCTGCGTCACTGAGCGAAACGAACTGGTTGCCGGTTTCCGCACAGCGCACCTTCTTTGCTGTTGTTTGGTTGCGCCCTCTGTTATCGCGCTTATCAGGTGCCGGATTCACGTACTCCCACGTGTATCCCCCGGCCTTGTGTCTATCACCTCGCGCTACCGACCTTATCGAGTTGTTGTTTATTCCTGTATCTCGTGAAGCATCTGCGATGGATTCATACATCTTCCCGGTCTCTAAGCACCGTACGGCTGTTTTTCTCGGTACCGTATATTCTTCGGCATTGTCTATTCTTGACTCCAAATCATCTGGATAGCACCAATGTTTGCCGCCAAAGGTGCGATAGGGATTTTTACAGCAAAGGCCAATCCCCGACTGGGCGCTTTCCTGTCTGTCTCCATACTCCGCCACAGCGGCTTTGATGGACTCATAGCGCTTTCCGGTCTCAACGCAGACCACAGTGCGGCTTCTTCCGTCCCATTTGAGGATATTCTCGATTTCCCCTTTAGTAAGCGTGCTGTATTCATCGCTGTTTACAAAATGGTACCCTCTCGCATAATGTGATTTGCTTTTTACTGCTTGCTGGATATTGCCTCCTTCGACACCTAAGTCCCTTCCCGCATCGGCATAGGTTTTGTATCGCGTACCCGTCTCAAGGCAGACGACTCTATAAGGAGCACTCTCCGCTCTCGCGGCGGCTGCTTTCTCTTCACTGTATTCGCTCTCTCTAATCCAGTGATACCCTTTCGCGGTCTTGCCGGTGTTCAGAGCGCGACATATACTACCCCTGCTGATTCCAAGCTCTGTATCCGCTTTGCTTTGCGTCTCGAATCGTTTCCCTGTCTCTAGGCAAATAACCGGCGTGACCTGATTCCCTTTCGTAAAATCGGGAATCCTGCCTAACTCGTAGTCGATAAGGTAGCACCAAGCGATTCCGTTCCTGTCTAGCTTTGATTTGTCAATAGCTGTTTTTAACGTATAACCGATTTCACGCTGTGCGTTACTGATACTCGGATAGCTCTTTAACGTATCCAGCCGGATGACCGGAAGAGAACATGCTGCACGTTTTCCGCCATACCCACAGTAAGGGCATCCGCTGTTGCTGATGACCTTCGACCTGATTGCCAGTCGATACGGTCTATCGCAACGCGGGCACCTCCACCACGCCTTCTCTGTTGCTAGGGGTCTGACCTTCCACGGCGTTTGCTCCCCGTTTCGTTCTTTGTCCCATTCCTCAGCAATCGCAGGATACTGTACGGCAAGGCTGTCTTTGGACGCATTGAAAACCGCACCATCGAAATTAAAGCCGATTGCCTTGAGACGCGCAATCTGTGAAGTATCGAGCTTTCCTTCCTGATAGCTCTTCCTCAGCTTGTAGACAATATAATTCTTTGTTCTCTTGGCATCGCTCATAGTTGCCCTCCATTTTGTGCGGCTATCTCTTCCAAGAAGGATATCTTTTCGTCAATGGTCGTTGACGGATTAAGCGCTTCGCGCAGCTCTTCTGCAAGCTCGCGCGGGTCTTTTATCTCGTCGATGACATGAAAATCTTTCGGTTCATATATCGGCTTTTCTCCTTGCTCGCTCTTCTTTTCATAGGCGCGTTCCATGCGCTCTTGCATCCCCGCGATGCCGCCGAGGGAGCCGAAATTGTTGCAGAGGTCGAATACAAGTGGCGTTCTGTTTCCACCGGATGTGAGGGCACGCCCGAGCTGCTGCTGAAAAATAACGGGGGACTTTGTGGGGCGCACCATAACGATTGCGTCGATTCCCTTGACGTGAACAGCTTCATTAAGCTGATTGATACAGTAGAGCACCTTCAACGCCGAGCTGCTATCCTCTTTGAACTCTTGAAAGTCACGGGAACCGTAAGGGTCTGCACTCGTGGTCTTATATGCGTGAACCTCCTTGTTCACACGACCGAACCACTTGCGGCGAAGAAGCATGAACTCCTGTAGCTTCTTTTGGTTCGGGCAGAACACGATGACCTTGCTGTCGCGCTTCCTGAGATGCTTTGCGATGATACGGTCGATGCCGTCCGCATCTTGAAGAGAACGTCGCAACTCCTCATACTTCTTGACGAATTTGGAGTATTTCTTCTTCTCGCGCACCTTTTCGATGGATACCTTTAACTCTCCTAGCTCTTTCGGCGCATCGTAAAGTGCTATGACGTACTTCGGCATGGGAAGTACACCGTCAAGCCATGCTTCTTCAAGCTCCATGCTGCTTGCAATGTTTCCGACAAACATCTCATCCGCCATGTTGCGCCCTTTGTCCGAATAACGAATGGGCGTTGCGGAAAATCCGACTATCTTTGCATCGGGATTATTTTCCACAACGTATTGAACGCCCTTCCCCCATTCAGGTGCCCCGCAGTGATGGAACTCGTCTGCCACTATCACATCGCACCGCGGAATCTCATCCCCGCATCTTGCTTTAGCCATTGCGGTTGCATAGGTCATAAATTGCAGATTCTTCGGAGTGAATCCGGGAGCGATATCGGAAAGGTTCGCCATCTGGTCGATGTACATGTAATCATTGGTACCGAGAAGAAGGAAGTTCTTTCCCGGATTGTCCTGTGCCATCTTAGCAATGATGACGAATTTGCCCGTGCCGGTTGGTTGCACGACACAAGCACGGTTGCTATCCCTGAGCATTGCACAGAGGTTATCGTAGGCTTTCTGATTGTGCGGGTAGAGTTCGATTCCTTCCATTTTCATTTTCCCTTCCGTGGAAACATATCTTGCATCATCGCTTCATTCGTGAGTGTCCGGTTCCCGGACTTTACCGGTTCCCTTCCGTTTACACTCACGAACCCGTCAAAGAGAATCTTAAATACTGGCTCGGTGGTCTCCACTGCGTTGTGCCTTGCAAACGGGTCGTAGGCATCGTGAACGAAAAAATACGTTCCGTTCTTGCACGCAACATGGGCAACCTTCTTGCAGACGGGGCACCGGGCGCGAAGCTCCCGGAAATGCACCCATTCGTTTTTTGCCTTTTTCTCTTCGCCCATCTTGCGCTGCTCCGTTCCAAACTCCGTCAAACGGTGGACTTGTCAGTAACGGCTTCTGGATATCCGTTTCCATGTTTGGGTAATCGGGATTCCGATTTTTTTCCGCTTCCTCCTCAGACATACCCAAATCTAGGATAGAGAGAAACATCATTCCAAATTCTGTCGGTTCTATCCAAGCGCCCTCTTCCGGCTTCCTATCCACGCATCGTGAAAAGCCTTCGTAGTATTTCGAGCGCCCGTTGATATCTGCGAGCGTTTCCCCATCAAGCTCTATCAAGACATGAGGTTTCGCGTTGTATCGTTACGCTTTCACGAAACGGAAGGAAGGATGAAAGTGTCCCTTCATATCGTGCTCGCCAACCCACATGCTTTCGGCAACGAATAGAAGCTCGGCAACTGGTAGGATACCGACCTTCTCGGGCATCCGCTTTTTCAAGATAGCTTCCGCAGATGCCATGCTCTGCAAACTCCCCGTGTCTTTGTAGTACCCCATACCCTATTTATCCTTCCTGCTCTGCATCTGGGTTATCAAAATCGTCGATTCGGATTTGGATGTTGTTGCGGTCTGCTTCCCTTCGGAGCGCAGCAAGGGCTTCCGCGACTTCCATAAACGTCTCCACCTCACGCGCGAGGACGCGCTGCGCTTCCCCCGCATCGAACACTTTGATGCCATAGGTGTTCAAGAACTTCATGAACTGGTTCAGGTTCGTTCCCTGCTTCGCGAGTTCGTGTGCCGTCTTTTTCAAAGGCTCGGTGTCGATGACCTTGATTGTCGCATCGTCAGAATTGATGAGTAGCGTCCGGGCGTAATCGGAAACCGTCATACCGTAATTCGCGGCTTTCCGCTTAAGCGTTCTCTTCTCACGTTCAGACAATCTGATGAGAACTGCGGTTTCTCTTTTTGCCACCTTCATCACTCCCCTTCTGTATTTTCTCATAATCTCATAGTCGTATCGGTGCCGCCACCGTTTGACTATGACACGAAAGCGACGGTTCACTTTGCTGAGTAACGGGAACCGGCAATCCTAAATTGTCGATTCGTTAAACGTAAGCGTCCTCCCGTCAAGGCTCCGAAAGCCGCTCGGGAGCAAGATGGAAGTGTATGGAAAAGTCTCGTTTACGTGACTTTGTATATACGCTTCCCAAATCTTGCAACTCGAAGAGCGGCCTTGGCCGGTGAGCACTGATATTCTATCAGTGCGAGAGCAGAAAAGGCATGGAAAAGGGGGTGCCGCCGCACCCTTTCCCATGCCTTTTCTGCGGGGTTTCCGGCTCGCCCGGAAACCAAGAACCCGAGGTGCCGCCACCTCGGGTTCCCATCAACTGCGAAGACAAAATCAATTCCATCGAAGACCCGGCCTGAGACAACCGCTACTTGGAAGCAATCGTCTTGGCAAGATATGCCGGACACCCACGCTTCCTTAAAAAGCGATAGGTAATCTCGTTTCCATTTAAAGAATTACTCCAACAATAGTAATCATCCCATACGTTCCAGTACCAATCTGGGATTTTTGGATTTTCCTTATCGTATCCGTTAGATTCGCCATCTTCCAAACAAGCCTTCGCGCTAATCAGGTAAGAAGACGGGTAACCACTTCGATTCACGCTTTCTCTCACATAGCCAAGTTTAAGCAGCTTTGCCAGACACTCTCTGAAATACGGAAAGCCGCTGCACCAACGCTCCTCCATGAGAGCAAATTCATCGCCCCAGTCCTCGTTCTCGATTTGGACGGCATATATCGCGCCAAGGATTGTCAGTTCATTCGGAGTGAGAGGAAGCCAGAACATCCATTGCCTAATATCTGCATAAGCGTCTTCTCTCGCTCTCTTTTTCAAATCATCGAAAGCGTTATTTCCCATTATCTATTTTCCCTTTCTGCGATTTACTTTTCTTCCAGAGATTTCTCAGCCATGGGTAGATGGATTGCATGATGATAGCTTGGCATTTTCTCTCCTGCGCTTCCGAACAGAATCCTCCGTTGAACATGTCAAGCAAGAATAGGTAGTCGTTATAACCATCATATCCGTTGTACTTTGTCGGTCGAAACGCATCTTGCTCGTACAGGAAGTACAGGAGCTTGCGCGAGTAACTTCCGCTATGCAGATGGACGTAATCCTCTTTTCCGATTCTCGCCGCTTCCTCCATCAGTTTGATGGCTTGCTGCCAACCGGCAAGTTCCTCGTCCATATCGCTTTGCTCGAACTTCTTGATACAACTCGACCCAATCGGAGAGAGTGTTTCCCCGGTTTCCGTATTCGCTATCGTATAGACATAGCGAAGCCCCTCCTTTCCGCAAACGCATGTTGCGGAATGGGTTTCGTCAACCTCACATCCGACTATCCTCCACTCGCGTCTGGCACCTTCCCAATCATCTGCAACCGAAAGCCCCATCACGGTGCCGATTAAATTATCGGTATAGAGATTTCCCATGATGCGAATCCCGTTCCTCTCATTGCTTCGATATGAAAACGGGCACCTCGATTAGTGCCCGTTTTCACTATCCACGATTTCGTTGAAAATCAATTTGCTAATTCGGATTGCAAGCCGCCGTTGCAATATCATCAAGTTTCTCATCAAGAATCTCGTTCTGCCGCTCGACGGCCTTAACAAGCTCTGCGACAAGTCGATTCGATTGCTCAAGCTCCTTGAGAATCTGGTCTGCCATCTTATCTGTCATATTCTCTTCCTTCTTTCATTCCAAACTTTGAATTACAAGCTCAGCCATCACAAAGCCTTTGACCTCTGCGCTGTCATTTTCCAACCGTTTTTTTCCAAAGCGGTCAGCTCTTCGCGCTGCCGGATACCAAGTCCACTAACACGTCGGCCTAATGGAATCTTGACCAACCTCCTGATGGCTTCCGCCTTGCTCGCACCAATGCCGGGAACGCATTTCAAAAGCGACACAACCTCGATACGTTTCGCGTCCTCCTCATTCAAGGCATCAGTAAATGCTAGTTCACCAGACTTCATACGTGCCTTGAGAACGGCACGGCGCTTTCGAGCCTTCATGGCAAGCTCCAATGCGTGCGCACGCTCCTTGTCGCTGAGATTCGGCAGATGGTTCTCTTTCTCGTTCATCGCTACTTCCTACTTCAACTCGTTATCCCAAACGTTATCGTCCGCCTGCGCCGCGTGTTTCCAACGGCCTGCATCCGCCCGACCGTTCCAATCGGCGATGAACTTCTCGATAGCATCAGCGCATCCGCTGTCGAGTGCTTCCGCCCACCTCCTGTTATTTTCATCACACCAATTCTGAAATACCGCGAACTCGGTGACACCGTTCTCGACGATGTACCTTCGCATCGCCCGCATCTGCTCGAAAAACTTCGCGGTGGCGGGAACCATGGTGATTAGGTTCATCTTCCATACCCCTCTTCCGAAATGAATCCGGCTACCGGCTTCGCTTCTTCTCTAATAAAAGCGCCCGTCGATGTATTTCTCAATAACCGGCGAAAGTCCGCTATCGAGTGCCTGAGACCAGCGGTCGTTGTTCTCATCGCACCAGTCCTGAAAATCGGTGAAGTCTGTGATGCCGTTCTCGCGTATGTGTTTCCGCATCGCACGCAGCATGTCGTGCTTCGATTTTTCCGATTCCGTTACCATCAAGCCCATCCCTTCATCACCATCCCCTTAACCAAGCTCCTCGGCAAGCAGTCGGACGATGAGCTTGGTCATGCTCTCCCCCGTCTCGACGCGGTGGAGTTGCGCTTCTTTGTGGAGCCAAGCCGGGATGAGGAGACTGATTTTCTTGAGTTCCACCTCGTCCGTCTCATGCTTGCCGGAACCTTCCTTCTGGATATCCGCCATCTCGCGCTTGGACTTCTGCGCGCTCGCCATGAACGCGTTCGCTGTGGTCTTGTTAGCCATTGTTCTTCTCCTCTTCGTTCAGAACCGAATCTGCAAGCAGCTCAATCGGGGCGACCACATGGCTCTTCGGGTCGTACTCCGCCACGGACACACCGGCTGCTGCGGCACGTGAGAGGGCAACGGCGCGGGGAATCTTCGCGATGATGGGAACCTCGTCGACCTCAAGGTACTCCACGTGCTGTCGGTCGAGTGTACCGTAGTCATAAAAGTTGTTGACGATGACATACGCTTTTGCGCCAGTGACGGACTCTTGCACGATATCGAGCGTTCTCAGCGTCGGCTCCATGTCGCGCGTGCTCGGAAGCATGGGTACGAGGATGAGATTCGCCGCGCGGCACCAATCGTTCACACCGCCCACGAGCACGCCCGCCGTATCGACAACCTGAAAATCGCACTCCTCCGCGAAATCAGGGTCATTGCAGACCTCATGGACGGAACCGCCCTGCGGGTCGGTAGTGACGAACGCCACGGTCTTGCCGCGACGCTCAAGCGCAAAGGAAAGCTCGTCCGCGATGGTGGTCTTGCCGACTCCGCCCTTCTGGTTGAGCATCAAAATCGTGTACATGTTAGAAGTCCTTTCTGTCCTGTTTGAAAAACGCTACTCACGGGAATCGGATGCGCGCACAAGCCCGTAACCGACGGTGACGGAAAGTGCCGAGCACACGGCGAATACCGCAGCAGCCACGTTTCCGAAAACGACCGAAACCGTAAGTGTGAGAAACACCCACCATCCGACGGTCACCGCGAATAGCAGGCCGAGGAAGAGCATGAAGGGGATTTCCCGCACTGAATCGCCACGAAGGTGCATTCCGTCCTCCCTAGAACGGAATATCCGCATCATACGTTTCCGGTTCCGCAGACTGCCCCTTGGCAGAAACCGTATCCTTCCCGGCACCCTTCGAGTCCGCAAACTCGATATCGGTCACGAGAACGGAAAGGGCATGGCGCTTCTCCTCGTTCTTCATCCAAGAGTGGTAGCGGAGCCGTCCGTCCACCGAAACCTTCTTCCCCTTGGTGAGATAGGGAGCAAGTGCTTCGGCTCGCGCACCGAACAGGACGCAATCGACAAACACCGGCGCATCGACATATTCGCCGGTCTCGCTGTCCTTCTTCTTCTCGTTGATGGCGAGTCCGAAGGTGAGGACACTCGTGGCATCCCCCTTTTTGCGAAGCTCCGCATCGCGCGTGAGGTTACCCATGATGGTCACTCGGTTGATAGCCATTGTCTTTCCAATCTCTCGATGGTGTTTGCGGAGGATTCTGGAATCCTCCTGCCGGGAAAACTTTCGTCCCTTGCTGTCTATAAATATAGCAGACCAGAATACCAGCAACCCAGAGAGCAAGATAACCACATAGATTGCACACACTTGTGCTGCAAAGATAAGGGCGTGTGAAAAGCAACGCTTCACACGCCCTAAGCACGTATCTACTCTGCTACGAGCCATTGTTCGAGCCATCGCTGCACGGCAAGCGACCCGTGCGCCCTGCCCGTCCACTCGTATCCGATGTGGTCGGCGGCATCCACCAGCTTGTAGCGCCTTCTCGGATGCCTTCGTTCATTCGTCCAAATACTGCCAATGGTATCCAGCGCATGTGCTTCCATCGCTTAGGGCATGGGATATCGAGGATGGATGTTTCCCGACTTGTATTCCAACATCTCTGACGGTTTCATATACCGTTCTCAGTCTGCTCGCGATGCGCCGTGTCGTATCGCCAATCATCGACCGTGTACCGACGTTCATGCATCGTCTCTACGGAAGATACCCTTACCGTGCCGTCCTCGCCCAGATGGCACCGGACTTTCCTGACCGCGACCCCGAACCCACGGTTCTCGACAGATTTCCTATCCGCTGCCAAGCACGCTGTAAACCCTGTGAGGAACCGCGCTTTTAGACCGTCTCCGGTCTCCACAAAGTCAATGAGTGCATCGACCAGCCGCTCATAGCTCCTTGTCTCGACCTTTCCGGTGAATCCCCATTTGCGGTGCGCCCCGTCGGTCAAGGGTGTCATCTTGCCTGCCATGACCTCGTACCTATCCATTTACACGCTCCCTACTTATGTACATCGAAAAAGAGGGGCATCTCTTTCCCGATGCCCCTTCAACTCCTTAGCGAATGCCGTCCGGTGAATACGGTGACCAAGGCTGGCCGAGTAGAACCAGCCAGTCGCACTCCTCGCTCTCCCCCAGCCGGAACAGATAAACCGCATCCGAGACAATCTCCTGCCAGCATGCCGTAAGGTCACCGAACCTGCCGGTATACTTGCAGTGGGGAACAGTGCCGCCCCCGTCATAGACCATGACCATATCGTTTTTCTCGATTTTCATTTGCTCCGTCCTTTCTGCCTTGGAATGGTTCCGGTGCCGTCCCCCTTGCTGCTATCTGTAATTATAGCTATGCGGCATACCAGCACACTCCACAACGCGAGACTCCACGCCTTCTCCATGGAACTCGGGTCATTAGGGGCGAGCAGCCCCTAATCTGAGGGAGCGTAGGCGACCGCGCCACGGAGAGACCCTGCGAAACCGTGGGATGCCAAGAAAAGCCAACCTCCCGTCACGGAGCCACCGACCCTCCTTTCCCCGCTCTCTACCGAGCCGCTGCGGCGTGCCCCGCTTTGCCGCGCCTGCGGCCTATGGTTTCCCGAGAAGACGGGGGTTTTCAACATTTCGATGGGCGGAGGGTTCCGAGACCGACCCGGAGCCTGTCGGAATGTTGGAAACCCCGGCAGGTCAGTCCCCCGTTTCTGCCCAGTAGAAGGCTTTTCCGCGCTTTCAATGGCCGGAGGGTTGGTAGACCGACCCGCAGGCTGTTGGAAGGGTGGAAAAGCCGCCCCGAGTCCCCGTTTCCGCAACGCCCCCGCGCCTTCACGCCGCCCGCAGCGGCTCCCGAAAAGCCAAAGAAAAAGGGCACCCTCCCGGATGCCCTAGCTCCTTTACCGACCGAACTCCTCCCGGTAGCGGTTATGGTCTGCTGGTGCTTACCTCTTGTTGCGGTAGCGGCGCTTTTCCATCTGGTAGACGCACCACACGCCGACCACCATGAAGAGCGTACCCATAACAAACTCGATTGTCGCCCAGACCGGCGCATCCACACTCGCAAGCATGAGCGTGTACGCCATAATCCCGCAGCCGATAAGGATTGCACCATAGGTCTCAAGCTCCCTGACGTTCTTCATCTTGAAGTCCCTTCTGCCATGGGGCGGCTCGGTTGCCGTCCCCCCTTGCTGTCTATAAATATAGCAGACCGGCATACCAGCAAGCAGGTGAACCGTACACTCCATACATTCTGCATATCCTGCACGAAAAAAGGGCACCCTCCCGGATGCCCGTCCTTTCCCTATCCGAGGTCGATATACCTGCCGACCGCATCGGTATACCCTCCATGCGCAATCCTCCGCCCGCTCGGGTTCTTCCTGACGAATCCCGCTTCCTTGCGGTCGAGATAATAGCGGTGGTTGCACACACGGCACCACCCGGCAAGCTCCCTTCCGCCGCGAACCAAGTTGAACGCTTCCGCTGGCAGCACACGCCCGCACCTAGGACAGCGCTTCTTTGTTGGCAGCATCCTTTTCCTAAACCTCCTCCCCGGCATCCGTCAGCTCATGGACAAGCCATTCCGCTCGAAGCGGTTTCTTCTCTTTTTTCCCGTCGTGCGCGACGTGCAGCCCGTACACGTCATACGACCTCGCTCCGGCAATCCCGACAATCAACCAATCGCGTCCGTCCCCTCCGTAAAGGGTCTCACCGAACATGACCGGCTTGCCGTCTGCGCAAAGCATCTGCCCCTTCGCCATTCGCTTCTCTCGCCTGCATTTGCGCTTGTAGGCAGCATCAAGGCGTTTGAATGCCCCTCTCTTCGAGTTCTCCATGCTCCTCTGATACTCCCCCTTGAGGTTCAGAAGCTCTTCCTCAAGATTTGCCGCTTCCGAAGCCGAATCGACCAGACGGTTCAACAGTGCCAATGCCCCGCCCCTCATCGCCCCGTCAAACGCCTGCTCGACGGCATACCTCAGAAGCCGCACGTCCTTCTCCTCGATTTTCTCCTTGCCCATATTCATCCCTTCTCTAGCGCCGTCCGCACGGCTTCCCCATGTCATACCAGCTTCGTCCCTCGTAGCCGCGCCCGCACCCGTAATGGCCGATGACCCTCCACCCGGAAAGGTCGAGGTCGTAGAGCCTTGTAAGCTCCTCTCCATAGGTTCGCTTACCCTGCCGCACAAGCTCCTCGTCGCTTGCGTTTATGTACAGTTCCCCGTACCGCTCGAACACGTACTCGACCCGCTTGCCGCTACCGATAACATCCCCTGCGCAGACCTGCCACGGGCGCAGGGGCTTACTCCCCGCGCCCATCCTCACGGCTCCAAGTAAATCTCGACCATAATGCAACGCTGCGTCTCGTCCTCGCAGGAAAGCCAAGACGGGTTCAGTGTGAAAGAACTCACGTCATCCTCCCCATGCTGTAAGACCAGCCCACGTTTGCCAAAGAAAGTCGCTCCCGTTATGAGTCCAAACTCCCATTCCTCTGGATAATGGACGCGAAAGCGGTAACAATCACCTTTCAGGCTATCCATCAACTCCTTGACCTTCATTCCGCTCATCCCTCATCTTTCAGCTCGATACAGATGGTCGGTTCTACCTCCATGAGCGGGAAGATATAGCCGACCTCCCTTTCAAGGATTTGCGGGTGTTCGTCAGGGTAGAACTCCTCCGCATCGCCTAGATAGTGCTCAATCGTAGTACCCGTCGAATCATAGCTTCGAATCGCGATTTCGCCCTGAATGTAAGTCTCCTCGAACAGCTCCCCGAGCGTCATACTTCCTCCTCTAGCCGATTCCATGACCAAACAAGCGGGCATCCGTGCAGGCATCCTCAAAAAGACCGTAATCGCCGTCAAACCCGAACCTATGACAATAGCGCTCGATGAGCCTTTCGTACCTATCGTAGTCCTCATCGGCATATGCCCGGTTCACTCGGTCGATTGCCCTGCGGCGCTCCTCCGTGTCTTTAGGCTGCATAGCGACTCCCCGCAAGCTCCACGCCGTAACGCGGTGCGATACGGTCGCAGACGGCATCGAGAGCGTCCTCGTCCATCCGTTCCATCAGCTCTTCGCAAAAACTCTCCCAGCCAATCGCGTCCACGAGGACGTTGACCTTCTCCGTAACATCCAAAGTAGCCATCTTGAAGTCCCTTCTGCCTTTGGGAAGCTCTGCTTGCCGCCCCTCTTGCTGTCTATAAATATAGCAGACCGGCATACCAGCAAGCAGGTGAACCGTACACTCCATATATCCTGCATATAAAAGCATGGATGAACTCGCCGATGGCGTGCCTAAACCTTGTACTCGCAACTGCCGTATTCCAGACGGAACACATCATCCATGATGCCATCCTCGCTGTCGGGCACAAGCCTGACGAGACGGATGGTCTCATCCTCAGCATCGGAGCACAGGTCGATGATGAAACCGTCAAATCCCTCCCGCTCGCATCTTGAGACCATCCAACTTTCCTTGCAGTACGCTTCTGCAACGGCAAAGGCATCAAGCGCAGCTTCTCGACGCTTTATCTTCGCTTTGAAGCTCTCCTCCACCCCGTCACCGCCACTGCAACGACTGATGGAAAGCGTGTATCCGTCCATGTCTGTTCCTTCCCTTCACGAACCGCTGCCTGTAACCCTTATGCAGCCTGAGACGGTCGGCGAGCAGGGCTTCCCTTTTTTCGACGGGATTGTCTTTCACATTGTCAGGCATATTTTCCACCCTCTGCTCCCTTCTGGCTAACTAACAATAAATATAGCAGACCATCAAACCACAAACACGGCAAGCCATAAAACCATCATAACAATGCAGAGAAAAGGGGCACCCGCGCAGGATGCCCCTTCTCATCTCACACGAACGGATTGGCGCAGCTGGAAGAATGCCGGACGCTGATTGAGGAAGTCCTTCAATATCTTGCCACCTCTATCTGGCACCAAGGAGCGCGATGGAGCCAACAAGTGCGATAAGGGTGCCTAGAACGCAGGCCGTCGCAAATCCGAGTGCCGCCATCTTCGTTCCCTCCGGTCGGTACGGCGCGTTGATGTTCATCAGGGATGCGGCGAGAATCCCGACGATGCCGCCGAGGAAGCCGAGGAAGAAGAAGCCTGCCTTCTGCCCGCTTGTAAGCGCACGTTCCATCGTCATCAGCATCTGGTCTTTCCCCGTATCCTTGGAATACATCTGCCCAATTCCTTCCTTTTTCTTCGCAAAACCGGGGCACGGTGCCTTCGCCCCTGTTCCGGCACCGCGCCCTGCCGGAATCTTACCATCCTCCGCGCGTTATGGCACAATCTGTTCAGGGATGCCGTCAAGTAGGAAGGAAGAACCATGGCTACCATTCAAGATTTCGAGGAGCGTATCGAGAAACAGAAGGCGGAACTCGCCAAACTCGAAGCGAAGAAAAAGGAACTTGAAAAGAAGATTCGCGAGCGGAACCGAAAGTGGCGCTCTCTGGTCACCCATTCCGCTGGTGAAAGTGTGCTCTCCGCCGTCGGTTGCGCTTGGCAGGAACTCGACCTCGACGCACTCGACCGATTCCTTACGAGCCATGCAGACGAGGTGAGCGACATGCTCACCGCCCACGGAAGTACCCCGGAGGATGCCAAGGCGCGTCTCGATGCACGCAAGAAGAAAACGGTAAAAACGGAGCCTGTCGCTGATGGCTGGGAGCAGACAGCGGAACCGGATAGCGAAAAATCCGACTGGTAACAGAAAAGGGAGCCATGTGACCGAAGCCACAGGCTCCCTTTTCTCCTGCCCGCACTCCGAGATAAAAGCAACAGGCAGAAAGGACTTTCGCTACTGTAGCACAGCGCACCGCCGCACGGGACGCGAATCTGGCAGAACCATCTGAAAACGCGTGTCTAATTGTGAAAGAAGCATGAAATCTGACTGGAAAAGTCCACAAAACTGGACAGATATAGTAAAACATAATCACAGATTGCAAGCAGAAAGGAGCACCATGGATTTCAGCAGCTACTACTACTACATCCCCTTGAACTTCTACGAGACACCTGAGATGACGCTCATCGACCATGAGCCGAATGGGGATTCCGCAACCGTACTCGTCATCGCCCTGGCTAAAATCCACACGCGCACAGTCACGAAAAACGATGACGGCACGTTCACCATCGTGACCGATGACGGCACATTCACGGATACCGAAGTCATGGATATGCTCTCCTCCTTCGGCTACCGGGCGAATCACGCCAAGTACACTCATGCCCTCGCGGTTGTCGCGAGGTTCCCACCCTTCGACCACCTCGCCTACTCCGAAGCCGAACGCGATAAGAAGACCCCGGAGGTGTACCGATGAAGCTCCGAGGAGCGTGGCGCAGGGACTACAGTGAGTTCTTCGACACGCAGGAAGCCCTGCTCATCGACGCGATGGACAATGCGGACTCCATCTACACCGTCTTCGCCCGTCTACAATCGCTTGCGGTGAAATGCGGCTGCGCCGGGAAGCTCCT